>Ga0308159_1000296_pt1 | contig 140341 bp, 115 predicted proteins | sample PhyCR1_FD_201040 | JGI IMG/M metagenome (GOLD analysis project Ga0308159, IMG submission 201040) | Phyllosphere microbial communities from UC Gill Tract Community Farm, Albany, California, United States - DLSLC.R1 | ecosystem: Host-associated > Plants > Phyllosphere > Unclassified | place...
AAAAGAAACAAAACCGAGCTTTTCTGCGAGCTCATGAATGCCAATAAAAACATAAACAAATTATGAATAACTCAAGGCTTGGAACTGATGTTGGATAAAACCGTTAAAGCTTTATTTCGGCAGCACAAGCACCCGATGAAGAATCGGGAGAGAACGCGCTGCCTTGGATAGTGGTGGGTATGAAAGATTGTGGCTGAAGCTTTAAACGTTTTCTCCTTCCATCATTTCCGAGGCCGGATAGCAGGGTGGCGATAGCAGGACGGCAATGGCGGGTGAAGCTACCTTCGAAAGCGATATTAGTTGCGGTCGCTATGGTGCGATGGCAATTCCCCTCCATTGGAGGGGTGCCCGTAGGGCGGGGTGGTTTTTGAATTAGCATAGCCTACTGGTTGGTGACTCACCAAACGAAATTATTATGCCTTGATAACCATCGTTGCTCGGCTAGCCGCCGAAGGGCTCTTTTCTTTATTCTTGATAAAAAGAGGGAGAAAAGAAAAAATAAGCTCGTCCGGCAAGGACAAGAACAAATTCCACTTTTAAAACAACATTTAATTAATACAGCGAAGTGCCGGTTAACCTCATCCTATATGGCCATTGCTCATCGTTATCTTCCTTCCCATCCGTTATATGTTCCCAATGCTTCATTGGCGCACCACTCACCACCAGCCATAAATATTGCGTTTCATCTGGAATAGAATAGCCAACTGAACCATCGCTATCGGCATAGATTTTCCCATAAACACGATCGCCATTTTGCTTCACTGAAAGGAAACTGTATCGCCAGCCAGCATCTGCAGCATTTATTTTTCTAAAGCCGTCAGCACCTGCCAGGCCATGAAATTCCAGTTTGATTTTTGTTTTTTCAGCAGGTACTTTGAGCCGGATACCATTATACCCATAATTTTGCGGGCAATTTTCTGCCGAAACTCGGAACCAGTGGTCTGGTTGTGCATCCAAAAGTGTTCGATGTTGGTTTGCATAAGTTTTACCCGCTTTTTTTGCCTGATCGAGATCCCAGGTGATAAATCTAGCCGCAGCCTGGTGCATTTCGTTATTAAATTTGCGCTGACTGGTATTCGTAATTCTTTTGTAGGTCATCACCGGATCTTCACCCTTAATGGCCTGTTGCCACAACTTACCTATAAATTTTAAACCATGCTTGTTCGACCAATATTCCAGTACATAAGGTGAATGATATTGATTGGTTTCATGAAGAAAAGCATAATGAGTTTTCTTGAGATAATCTTTCAGGTGATAGTTTTCAAAAGTCATCCATTCCGGATAAACGTGCCAAAGCATGTACTGAGAAGTCATTTCAAAAATAGGTTGCCCATGGCTCCCTTCCGCAGCAGAAGTAAACGCCCAGGCACCATCAGCATGAACAAGATACTGAAACGAATGCCCTATTTCATGGGCCAATGCACCATAGGGTGCTTTTACAATTCGAGCGAGCGGAGTCCAGACAATACCCACTTTTTTATCTTCGCCACCACCAAAAGCGGTATTTTCTTTGCCTTTAAATACAAAGGCCAATAATTTATATCGGTCTGTAACGGAATTACCTTTGTTCACAAAGCCCAAACTATCAATATAGAACTGGTAAAATCTATCACATTCTTTTAAGATTTGCTTTAAATCCAAGCGGACAGTTGAATCCGTATTTTTAGAAAGATCAGCACCTAATGCTTTCGACCAGTAGATAGCAACGTTAGCCGATTCTATCATTCTTTTGTTGCTAAACTCGCTACTGTCATTAGTAAAATCGTTTCCTTTGGGTACCATCCATGTATTTTCGGGGAGGTAGCATTGCTTATCAACAGGTGCCGGGATTGTTTTTGTGTTTTTGCCTTGCTGCGCCTTGCAAGCAGACATGATAAAACATATACCTATAAACATTATCACAACCAACCTGAAGTAAGGGTTTGCTGTACTGCCTGTGCGATGTAGTGGCAAAGTTTTTACCAAAAAATAAGTCATTATAGGAATGTATTTAAAGATATTGGTCAAGGCAACAAAAAAACCGAGATCGGGAAATCCGATCCGGGTTCAAACTAAACTAACCATTATGGCTTTTTGGTAATGGCAGGGATTTGAATGGTAACGGTATAGCTGCCTGCTGATAATGCTTTAAAACCGAAAAATACAGGGTTTGCATTTCTATTCTCTACCGTAAACCTCGCCGGAATTCTATAGTAATTACCCGTTCCATTATTGCCATCTTTGATAGGGAAACCGTTTGGAAGGTCAATAAAATCCCATTCCATAGCAGTAGATGTTCTAACCAATGGGAAGTAAGGATTCATTTGTGAGAAATTACCCCGGTCGCCTCTGGTTACTACCTGGCCGGCAGATGGATTAAAGGCTGTTCCGTTTTTATCTAAAAACACGAACCTGATTTTATTTGGCCCTTTGCTATCATAAGCTACGGTAACTGGAAGCGGCGATTGCCCGCTAAAACCAGTTTCTGCATCAGGATCAGAAGTGGTGAAAAAAGGACCAGAATCTAAGGCGAAGTGCGCTTTCGGGAGCAATTGTATTTTGCATGCGTTCAAAATCTCGCGGGTGCCTTTAACGTTGGTCACCTGCACATCAATTACATAATTACCTGTTGCTACGTTCGCTGTAGCTTGTGACAGGCTTATTCGCCCGCCAATCTCACTTACCTCCAACGGCGCCGCAGGTTTTAATACAATTTTTTGATTCACCAGCGCTACCGTAGAATCTGCTGCGGTAATCTGACCTAAAAATTGTTTAATGGTAAATTCTTTAAGCATATCTGGGGCGGGCTGGCCGGTATCCGAATTGCGTACCGCCAACAATTTTACTTTCACAGGGCCAGTAGTGCCATCTAGTTCGAGTGCTTTCGAGTTAACCACATTGCCCTGCGTGGCAATGAGTGGGTTAGGGCTGTAGTACATATAATCACTAATAAAACCCGGAGTCACTTTTTTGCAGCTAAAAAATATGCCCACCAGAGCCAATGCAGATAGTGATGAAATGATAAATCTTTTTTTCATGATGTTTCTCCTGGTTAGAATCTGATGAATGTATGGTTGTTGTTTAACACATGGAGCATTCCACCAGAAGAAGGTTCGATCCCGGTGGTTTGGCATTGTGCCCTTAAATCTATATCTGGATCATTGGGTACAGGAATGGCATTCGGAGGATCCAACCCGCCTCTTACTTTAATATAAAAGAGGTAATAAATCGGTGCCGAAGACCATGATTCGGCTGGTTTTGGCTGTAAAACACGTTGTACAGCCGTTTGTGTGTTGCCTGCATTAGCCACCATTAATGGCTGCAGTGGCGTAGCGGTTAATTCTATCCTCGATTTAGACAAGTACATCCGTAATGAATCTGCAGTAATGTTTTTATACATATCCGCTAAGGTGTAGGTATTATTTTCGTCAATCTTCCGAACAGAATCTCGCTTAAATCTGATGTAATTATTGATGGAATAATTGGTCGGGGCAAAAAAGGTAGCTGCACCATTTACTTCCTCTTTCATGTTATAGTGATCAATAACCATAATCAGCGTATCAAACAAATGGTATTTATGCTGTTTCAGGTAATCATAAGTGGTGAGTGGTGTTTTCGCTTCGCTCAAGCCACCGTCTGTTAAGTATTCGCTTTTTTTGCAACTGGTAAAATAGGCCAGCCCCAGGCTGGCTATGATTAAATACAGAAGTTTATTTTTCATCATTTACATCTTTGAGCTCCAAAAAGGAGTTTGAGTCAATTTTTTGTTAATGTTCATCAGTGCCGGATCAAGCGGCCAATAGTATTTGCCTGCATCAAAATCACTTTTATTCATTTTATCAGCGCCAAATTTCATAATTCCTGTTTTTTTACCGAGCCTAACCAAATCGTAATAGCGGTGACCTTCCAAGAAAAGTTCTCTTCCACGCTCATCTATTATTCCTTCAAATAAATTCGCATTGGTACCTGCCCAGGCACCTAAGCCTGCGGTGGCGCGTACTTCATTTAATGCAGTTCTGGCCTGGTCAAATTGATTTAGAGCGGCAAGTGCTTCGGCTTTGAGCAAGGCAATGTCTGCCAACCTGAAAATGATAATGTTGTTTCTGGATATGGCATTCACCACATTTTGTCCGTTAACATAACTGATGTTCGAATACTTGATACAAATTGGATCAATAGAATTGGTCAACGCAAATGCCGTTGTAAATCGCTTGTCAGTTGGTGTATCAAACAGGGCAGTTAAGGTGTTGGTATTGATGGTGAAAATGGCATTACCTGTATTCGTGGTGAGGTAAGGGTTTTTTAAAGTGTAATTACCGATGTTGAATGAATTACCCTCATTTTCATCGCTCTGCGCAATCTCAAAAATGCCCTCGCTTGATTTGCCTTTAAAAATATTCAGGTAATTATCACGGTTTACGTATTGATAAAAGTTTTGACTGATGATCTTATCAGCTGTTAAATTACAGTTTTGATAATCACCTTGCCAGGCATATATGTGTGCCAGTAGTGCCAGCGCGGCGCCTTTATTTGCCCTGACTGCACGATTGTTTGCATTACTATAATCCCAGCTTAATAGTTCTATTGCAGTATTCGCATCACGAATGCATTGTGCTAAAACATCTGCCGCCTTGGTACGGGGTACATCTACGGCATCAAGTACGTTAACAGATTCCACAACCAATGGGATATCTCCCCAAATCCTGGTCATGTAGAAATAGTTAAAAGCCCTTAAAAAATAGGCTTCGCCCAGGAGATTGTTTTTGGATGTGGTCGAAGAAAATTTATCATCGCCAATGGTAGGAATAAATTTAATGCATCTATTTGCCTGATCAATTGCGCTGTAGAAGGTATCATACCTTCTCATTTGCATCATTCTGTCCCAGGTTTCTCCGCTGGCTATAGGGATAGACCAATCTATCCTGGCTATATTATCAAATCTATTGGAATTAACTGCAGAAAATTCATCAGTCGGCAAATCTCCATAAGCATAAAAACCAAGACCTTCAGCTTTATTTAATGTTTTTCTAAGCAGCGCATAGCCACCTGCAACAGCCTTATCGGCATCGCTTTCCTTTTTCCAGAAAGTTAAGTCGGTAGAAACGCTAATAGGTTCCTCATCTAAGAATTTTTTACACGAGGTGGCCATGCTCATTCCGATTGCACAGCATATATATATCGTAAGTTTTTTCATTTTAGTCATGATTAAAAAGTTAAATCAAAGCCGAACGTGTACTTTTTAGGGATTGGATAATCATTCCCGCCAGAGTAGCCCGTTATATCTACCGCTTCCGGATCAGGTACGGTAGATCTCGACCACACCTTAACATTGTCCATCACGCCGTAAAATCTAACCACGTTTAATCCAATCTTTTTCGTAAATTTTTGGGGCAGCATGTAGCCTAATCTGATATTTTTAATCCGCAGGAAACTTGCATCTTCAATGTAAGTACTCTGGCCAATGTGCCATTTATCAACACTATTGGTTATCAGGCCTGGGTATTTCGCAATATCACCGGGTTTAGACCAGAAATCTGCCACATTGAAATTTGATGCCGGGCCAGAACGCGGACCCCAGAAAAAGTATGGATTATCAGTACCCGCATCCTGAAATTTATCAGATAAATAACCATTCCTCAAACTCCGGCCAGAGATAAAGGTTAACAGTACATCAAGCGAAAATCCTTTATAAGAAAACGAATTTAACATCCCGCCGGTAATATTTGGATTTGGATTTCCCATGGATACGTAATCGTTATAATCGATGTTGTAATCGCCGTTTTGATCCATTCTTGCCGGGTCGCCTGCAGCATATTGCGCACCACCAAAATGAGTAATCCTTTTACCCGTTTTCGGATCTATGGGCACATCGGCATCAGTAGAATAAATCCTGTTCACATCCCAAACCTTGAAGGTGAACAACGGCTCGCCTACACTTAACGTTTGTTGCAGCCAGGGTGGACCAAAGGTGAAATCTCTTCCGCCATTGGGTAGTTTGGTAATGTAATTATCGTTATAAGCAATGTTGAAATTGGTTGTCCACTGGAATTTCGACATCGGCGCCAGGTTTCGCGTGGTGAGTGTAAATTCAACTCCGGTATTACGTAGATCTACATAGTTATTGGAGGTTTGCGAATAGCCTGTGGTTAACGGTACACCAATTTGAAACACCTTAGATTTTGAATCGCGGATATAATAATCAGCAGTTAAAGTAATCCTGTCTTTCAATAAGCCGAGGTCCAAACCAGCATTAAACTGCGGACTTCTTTCCCAGCTGATGGAATTAGCAGAGGCAGCACCATAATAATCAGGATAGAGTACCTGCGTGCCATTGTAAGTGGTTTGCGCACCTTGCTGGCCATTCCCTAACACTGATGTAGGGTAGCTGGCATCAGCAATTAATGATTGATATTGTGCATAATAAGCACCGGGATCATTTCCCGTAATCCCATAACTGGCCCTGAATTTCAGGTAAGAAATTATGTTTTTTACTGGCGTGAAAAAACTTTCTTCCGAAGCATTCCAGCCCGCAGAAATAGAGGGAAAGGATCCCCATCTGCTATCTGCACTATATCTGGATGATCCATCGGTACGGTACACCGCCTGCAGCAAGTATTTTCCTTTGTAATCATACACAAAACTGCCCATCCATGATAAACGCGAACGTTCTAGCACTTCATTATTCACAAATAAATTTGGCCCGGAAGCAATCCCCGAAACTGTTTTAACCGCATCAGCATTCCCTATACTAGAACTCCTGGTGTTATTCAACACATTTTTTTCCATCCCCTGAAGCACCACTACATTAAAATTATGTCCGCTTTTTAGCGATTTCGTATAGTTTAAAGTGTTCTCCAGCTCCCAGCGGTTGGTTTGGAAAATATATCCCGAAGCTTCATTCTGTCCGCTGCCACTTAAAATGCTGGGCATAAAATAACTTCTGGTATTATTGGTAATGTTATAAGATATGGTACTTTTCAAATTCAAACCCGGTAGAATGGTGTATTGAGCCATGGTGTTTCCATTTAAACTGGTATTCTTATCATCATCCCGAAGTTCCTCATATCTTCCACTGTATAACTCTTGCTCAGCTGGGCCAATATTCCAGAAAGATGAAGGAAAGCCCCATGTGGTAAAAGGATACTTCGTTCTTTCGGGATCACCCAATCCGTGTTTTGCCTTGGTAAGGCCCACAAATAAATTGGTTTGAACCAGTAATTTTTTAGTCGGATTGACCTGAAAGAATAAGCTGGGGGTGATTCTCGTAATGTCGTAACCCTTCATTACCCCTTCTTCATAATAGCGGTTAAAAGAGAATCGGTAAGAATACTTATCTGTTGCACCGGCAATACTGGCATCAACATTACTAATGTTTCCGGTTTGCAGAAACAGGCCCTGCCAATCGGTATTGTTGTTAAAGGCGCTATTTAAACTATCTGTAAGCATCATGTTTAAGTTTCTCAGCCGATCATATTGGGCGTTACCTCCATAAAGCAAATCCATTTTTAATCTTCTTTCGGCTGCTCCCGTTTGAATAGGCTTTAGCGCAGGCTTATTCGCGATTCCGAAATAACTGGAAACCCTGATCTGGGGCGGTGCACCGGCAATAGCCCGTTTGGTTTTTACAATAATTACCCCGTTTGCTGCACGGGCTCCGTATACCGCCGAAGCTGATGCATCTTTCAACACGTCTACCGATTCGATATCGTTCGGGTTAATGGCCTGAAGCGGACTGCTGCCATAAGCCGAGCCAATATCATTTACATCGTAAATCACACCGTCAATAACATACAGGGGCGAGCTGCTTTGATTAAAGTTTACATTACTTGCACCACGAATACTCACAATATTATTTCCTCCAGGTTCTCCGGAAGTGCTTAGAATGGTTAAGCCCGCAACGCGGCCTTGCAGCATGGCATCGAAAGTAGAGTAAGGTGTGTTTTCAAAATCTTTTCCTTTTACAGATGAGATTGCTCCGGCTGTATTTTTCCGTTGGATGTTCTGATAGCCAATGGCCACTACCTCATCTAAAGCATTATCATCTTCTGCTAACTGGATTTTGATACTTGTTTTTCCTGCCGATGAAACCTCTTTTGTTTTGTAGCCTACAATGCTGATGGTAAGCATGGGCGATCCCTCTTTAAGTGTCATCGAAAATGCACCGTTATTATCAGATGAAGTTCCGTTTGTGGTACCCTTTTGTTTGATAGACGCCCCGGGTATGGGCTCATTTTTTCCATCGGTTACCGTACCGGTAATTCTGGTTTGTGCAAGGGTAAAAAAGGGCAGCAAAAAGAGGAGCATGATGCCGAGTAACTTACCTCGCCTCAAAGTAAAGTTTAATTCCATTAGCTTATTGGTTAGTTTAAATGTTAGATTAACGTTTATAAATTTACCGTTGTAATGACATCAATATGACGAAGATTTTACCTGATTAGCATCGTTTTTTAACCTAACCACAATAAAAAGGGGCAAAATTAGTTAGTTGAAGATTTTCCTGTTAATAAGACTTAAAAATTCTTAAGAGAAGTAGGCTCATCAATAAATACGTTTAAGCTGTATTTGTCTTATTAATTTGATTAGTAATTACTTGATAAATTTGGATTGGCTATTGTTTGCTTTTTTAAAAAGCATTTCAATGCCTCCAAAAATGAAAAAGCTCCTGTTCATTTGAATTGAAAACAGGAGCTTTTGAAGAAAAAAACAGATTGATATTTTATTATTTTACCGCCCATTCATGCACGCCGGTGGCATGTTCTTTAGGCAGTTGAATTTCCATTTTTAAGGCAGTTGTATTTACCGGTTTAAAATGAAGTACATTGAATTGGTCTTTACTAATCTGGTAAGGCGCAGTTGGTTCTACCGGAAGCCATTGGTCTCCTTTTTTATACAACAGTTTGTAAGCAACCGGAATTCTGCATCCGCCCCAGGGGCTGTCATCATACCAATAGATTTTAGATTCGCTTACTGTTTGTGCCGAATCAAAATCATACTGAACAAATTCCTTTGTATCTTTTGCTGGCCACCAGTGCAGGTAAGGGAAATTGGTGTCTTTAGAATCGGCGGGCTCATACTGATCTTTAATGGCAGAGAACATTCGCTTGTTTTTTAAAGAGGCAGATACGGTGCTTCTGCTGGCAATGGTTGCTGCAGGTTTTGGCCTGGCAGCAGATTGCTCGTAAGGAATCCAAACTGTCATTTCACTTGGACCGCGGTTGGCCCAGGCATAGTAAGGAATGGCTTTTACATTTTGATCAACCACCAAAAGGCTGTCGGTATTTAATTGTCTTTTGGTACTTTGGCCGGCAATATTAATTACGCCAACTCCATTTAAAAGGTTTGCATCGTATTGTACAGTAGCAATGGCGTTTTTATCAATCATGATGTTCTGCACCAGGCTATCTTTATTATCAGGCCCTTCCAGGCAATAAACCATTGGCCCGCGTGCTAAAACAAAACGTGATAAATCATCCTTTACATTTTTGTTGGCAATTACCTTTTCAGTTTCCAACGGGAGACTTAGAGAAACCACATCTCCTTTTTTCCATTTTCTGGTTAATACCGCATATCCTTTTTCGGTTACAAATGGAGTGGCTTTTCCATTAACTGAAAGCGTAACAGGAAGGGTTTTTTTATCTAAAAAAGCGTATAGGTCGCCTGGAGATACTTCCTGATTTGCCCAGCCCGGAATGCGGATTTTTAACGTAAAGTTTGCTGTTTTTTCTGGGTTAATGGCTAGCGCTACATCACCTTTCCACGGATATTCTGTGGTTTGTGTAATTTCTACATTGGTAACATCGAGTGCGATTGTACTAGTATTGCCCATAAACAGATTTACATACAGGTTATTTTTATCCTGCGCGTATACATAACCCGGTAATGATGGCAGGAACCTGGCCATGTTACTGATGCAGCAGGCACAACTAATCCAGGCACTGCGCTGGTGCTGAAACATAGAAGCCAGTGGATTGGGATAAAAAAAGCGGTCGCCACTTAAAGAAACGCCAGAGAGTAAACCATTGTATAAGGTTCTTTCCAGTACATCGATATACTTAGAATCGCCATGCAACAGGAACATCCTTTCGTTCCAATACACATTTCCAATTGCGGCACAGGTTTCTGCATAGGCAGACATATTTGGCAGTTGGTAAGCTTCACCAAAGGCTTCACCCGCGCCAGTTGCACCGATCCCACCGGTAATGTAAAGTTTTTTGTTCACCACATCTCCCCAAATGTCATCAATAGCGGTAAGGTATTTCGTATCGCCCGTAAGGGCAGCAATATCAGCCATTCCTGTATACATATAAGCTGCCCGCACGGCATGGCCAACGGCAGTATGCTGATCAATTACTTTTTTATCTGCCTGGTTGTAGGCATCGCCCTTTGGTCCGCGTACATCTAAAAAGAACTTCGCTAAATCGAGGTATTTTTTGTTGGCAGTTACCCGGTACATTTTTGAAAGGCCTATTTCTACAATCTGGTGGCCGGGATATTCTTCTATTTTACCGGGGCCAAAAGTTTTGACTAACAGATCTGCATTTTTAATGGCAATATTAAGGAGCGATTTTTTGCCTGTTGCCTGGTAGTGGGCAACTGCCGCTTCGTAAAGGTGACCAGCGTTGTACAACTCGTGACTCAGAATTTCTTCTTTCTCCCAACGTTTAGATCCAATCCATTCGTGCGGTTGTTTTGCATTTACGGTTCTGAAAGTGAATAGATAACCATCTGGTTCTTGTGCATCGCCAATAATGGTAATCAGGGTATCTATATAAGCTTCCAGCTTTGGGTTCGCTTTATTTTGAATGGAATAAGATGCGCCTTCGATGGCTTTGTAAACATCGGTATCATCAAACGGGAACTCGCTCATTTTATCGCCGCTTAGTTTTTTGCCTGCACGTAAAAAGTTATCCATGCGGCCATTGGCTTTGCATTGCGCAATTACGTACGGGATGGTTACATCGGCATTTACCTCCATTTTAGGTTGCCAGAAGTGATCGTGTACATGCACTTTTGTAAAAGCAACGGGCTGGATAGGGTAGTCTTTTTGCTGTGCGGAGAGCGTGGTGGCCACCGCAAGGATTGATACCAATGCAACTGTAAATTTCTTCATTTAGCGATTCGGGTTTTCTGGTTTAATAATGCATTTCCAGCAGGAAATGGACTTTATTCTTTGCATTTACTTCGGCTTTTAAAGCTGAAATGGAAAAGCTGTTCTGCCTGATTGGCAGGTGAAATTGTTTTCCGGTTAATGTAAATGTTGTATATCTGGTTTTGGTGGTTTCAGTAGTTATGCTGATTGGGCTAAATTAGGGATAAAGGTTCGTGGTGATTTAATCAGTTTTGGCAAAAGTTAGCTGTATTTTAACTTGTTTGGTTGTTGGAAGCTGCGCTGGCTTGCCTGGTTAGCTTGTTTCGGCTGGCCGCCGAAGGGCTTCTACCTTTCTCTTGATAAAAAGGTAGCCAAAAATCAAGGCTTGGAACTGATGTTGGATAAAACCGTTAAAGCTTTATTTCGGCAGCACAAGCACCCGATGAAGAATCGGGAGAGAATGCGCTGCCTTGGGTAGTGGTGGTATGAAAGATTGTGGCTGAAGCTTTAAACGTTTTCTCCTTCCATCATTTCCTAGGCCGGATAGCAGGGTGGAAATAGCGAGGAGGCAATGGCGGGTGTAGCTACCTGCGAAAGCGATATTAGTTGCGATCGCTATGGTGCGATGGCAATTCCCCTCCGTTGGAGGGGTGCCCGTAGGGCGGGGTGGTTTTTGAATTAGCATAGTTTACTGGTTGGTAACTCGCTAAATGAAATTATTATGCCCCAGCGATCAACCTTGCCTCGGCTGGCCGCCGAAGGGCTTTTACTTTTTTGCTTGATCAAAAAGTAACAAAAAACCGAGCTTTTCAGCGAGCTCATGAATGCCAATAAAAACATAAACAACTTACTTTCATCATTTTAATGTTTAAACTCGATAACTGAAATAATATCGATATTATGATATAATAAAGGAGACTTGGATCTTATAGTCAATTTCTATATTTATAAGTTATAACTTAATATTTCTTACATAAATGTTAAGTTATAACTTATTAATTTATTGGTAATATTAAGTTATAGCTTTATATTTGAGATAATAGAATTAAGGTATAGCTTATGAAACTAACAAATAGCCGACTTCTCTTAATCAGACAACTTGATAATAAACTAATGCTATTTAAGGCATTGCTGAATGTAAAGTCATCTCCTAAAGGATGGATAAACCAGATTAGAACAGGTTTGAACATGTCACAGGTACAACTAGCCAAACGCCTAGGAATGACTGCGCCAGCTATCATTGATCTTGAAAGACGCGAAGCAGAGGAGGCAATAACGCTCAAATCACTTAGAGAGGCCGGGGAAGCCCTCAATCTCAAATTAGTGTACGGTTTCGTCCCAAAGGATGGTTCTTTAGAAGCGATGATAGAAGAAAAGGCCAGAGAACAGGCCACTAAAATCATTAAAAGAACCTCTGTGACGATGAAGCTGGAAGATCAGGAAAATTCAAGATCGAGGCTTGAAGAAGCCCTAGCCGAATTGACTAACGATATCAAAAGAGAGATACCAAAAAGCCTATGGGACTAACAATACACTACGAGGATGGGCAAACTCCGCTTGACGAAGATGAAAAAGATGGTCTGTTGATCGCGGCCATTACTACAAGGAGCGAACTGGACGAGGTAGAGCAGCGGAACATTGAGGAAGCGATACGTTGGACAATAGAACGGCGTAAAAAGTTTATGGCTTCAGAAATTCTAACCGAATCCTTTATGTGCGAATTGCATAAAAGAATGTTGGCGGGCGTATGGCAATGGGCAGGTTCATTCCGTAATTCAAATAAGAATATTGGTGTTGATAAATATCAGGTTGCAACAGATTTACGGATGCTATTAGGCGATTGCATCTATTGGATTGAGAATAATACATTCAATCCTGATGAAATTGCTGTGCGGTTTAAACATCGAATTGTTTCAATCCATTGCTTTGCTAATGGCAATGGCCGTCATTCCAGGCTAATTGCTGATATTATAATTGAGAAAATATTTGGCGGAGAAGTTTTTACCTGGGGTAGCAGTCATCTGTTGTCGGGGAGTGAATCCAGAGCAAAATACCTTACTGCATTACGCGCGGCAGATAATGGCGATTACGAAGCCTTAATTCGGTTCGCCAGATCGTGATCCTTAAATCATTTTTTCAGACATCACGATGTTTTTGATAGCGGTAACTTCACTTTACTTCTATGTTACAGCTTACCGATTCCAATTTGCGTTTGGTTTTATAAGTTGGCAGAGTAGATCTCATTAAGTATGCCTGGTGTAAATTAGGGGGTAACAAAATCCTATCACTCAATTTAACTATACTCAGTAGCTATAAGGTTAATCAATAAATAGATTTGGTCCTTTAGCTGCTAGACAAATTACTATGAGCATAGCTTAATCTTCGGGTGCGATAGGTGTTGTAAATATTTTTAAATCCGCTTCATAGTCAATCTTGCGGCAACCTTCACAATTCTTCATCAATTTTGTTGAAAAGTATTAATTTCATGATCAGATAGATCTTCAAGATCTAATAATAAAACCTAAGTAAACAATACGCATGGAACTAAATTCGAACTTATCAATTAAGACAACTAGATTAATGCTCAAACCCATTCATGAGGATTATATTGATGATATTCATGCAAATTTTACTCCGAAGGTAACTAGATATATGCCTCACAATCCGAAAGGCGATAGAATTGACACCGTAAATTTTGTAGAACGGTCTAAAGAACAGTTAATTGCCAAAACTGATCTGATTTTTGTTATGCTAGATCAGGAAGAGCAGTTTATCGGCTGTTGTGGAATAACTCATATCAATCCAATATCTGTTGAAATAGGGTTGTGGTTAAAAGAAGAGGCTCAAAATCAAGGTTTCGGAACAGATGCTGTTATTGGCTTAATTAAATTCATTGAACAATACTTTAGCATTGAGTATATAATTTACCCTGTAGACAGCGAGAATATCAGAAGCAGAAATATTCCGGAAAAACTGGGTTTTACAGCATTCAAAACTTACAGTCAGCAAAAAAATGAGCGAATCACATTGAATATTATAGAATACCGGAAGTACTATGCCCGTAATATCATTTAATTCGAATTCCGCTTGCTGGCACACGCCCTGCTGGAAATCACAGCCCCCAACAAAAAAAGCCCATCTTTCGATGAGCTCCTAACCGTTATCCATTACCAGATAACTGCTAACTTTCTATTTGCGAGAGTTAGCTCAAGCACCAATTGCTTAACAGAAACCCTTAACCAACTTCAGGTTGGCAATTACAGATGGAAACCAATCTAGTTTTAAAGTTCCTGAGCGGTTGGGCGGAAGATGACTTCATTAATGTCAACATCTTCTGGCTGGCCAATTGCGAAAGCCACCACGCGGGCAAAGCTATCTGGGCTAATGCCTACTTCGCCAACATAATCTTTGTTGGCTTGTTGGATATCGGCCTCCGTAATATGTTCCAGTAATTCTGTTTTCACCGCACCCGGACAAACAATTGTGGTGCGGATGTTGTACGGTTTAACGTCCATTCTTAAACCTTCTGTTAATGCCCTAACGGCGTATTTTGTGGCAGAATAAACCGCCGAACCAGTAAATACCTTATGCCCGGCCACTGAAGAAGTATTGATGATTTGTCCGGATTTTTGTACTTGCATGTGCGGAAGAACAGCGGCGATGCCGTTAAGTACGCCTTTGATATTCACATCGATCATGGTATTCCATTCCGCTACATTTATCCGGTCCATTGGTGATAGTGGCATCAGGCCCGCATTGTTAATCATTACATCAACACGGCCAAATTGTTCAACGGCGGTATCAACCAGGTTTTTTACCTGCTCCAGTTTGGTTACGTCTGCAGTTATCGCCAGTGCTTTGCCTCCGGTTTGCTGAATATCCTGAGCCAGCTTTTCAATTTTATCGGCCCTTCTTGCGCCAAGTACCACCGTTGCGCCAAGAGTGGCAAGGTATTTCGCGGCTGCTTCGCCCATTCCACTGCTTGCGCCTGTAATAATCACTACTTTATCTTTGATGTTATTTTCCATAATTGTTGGCTAATGCATATTATCTGAGAACTATTTAGCGCTTTTATAAACTTCATCCGTTACGGCTTCATCCCAGTTTACAATTCCTTTTTCGGTGTTGGGCACAATGTACAATTGTTGCAAACCCACCTCAGCACTGGCACCATGCCAATGGCGAACATTTGGCGGACACTTTACAATACTTCCTTTTTTGATGATCTCAATCGGTTTTCCTTCAATTTGATGATAACCTACGCCATCGGTAATAATGAGGATTTGACCAGCAGGATGGCTATGCCAATTGCTTCTCGCACCCGATTCAAAATATACATTGCCAACAGCCGTAGTAAATGTAGCGTCTGGATCTACCAGGCCAATATTGTAGGTATTTCCGGTAAATAAATCTTTGGAACCTTTTTCTCCTTTCGGGAAAATTTCATTTAACGCTTTTTGATCTGTATTCATGGTTTCCTGATTTTTAGTATTGGTGCAAGCCATTGCAGAAATGCAAAGGATGGCTGCCAACAGGGTTTTTAAATTATTTTTCATTTGATGCGGTTTAATTTGTTTCAATTTTTACGGTTACATTTCCGGCGCCGAGGGCATCTGCAAGTCCGGCAGGGTTATCAATATGTGCCAGTTTGGTATAACTATAAGTAGTGGTAAAATTTTTATAAAAAAGCACCAGCACGTTACTGCCGTAGAGCATGATATCGCCAGATTTAATTGCACCACCAACTGAAGCATTTTTTGGAAGCGAACTGGAAAAATCGTAGTACTTTTCATTCCCATTCAGTTCCGTCATTTGGATAGTTAGTGGCAGGCGGGCCTTAAATTCATTTGCACTGGCATGATCATATAATGTTGCCGTAAAAACTGCTGTGCCAATTTTAATCTTCATTTTTGTTGCTGATGGGTTATTACTTCCATTGTTATGGTGTTGAACCGGGCTCGTGGCCTCATTTTTACTGCAACTTGCATTACAAATCAAAATAGTGAGCAGCACGGCAAAAATGGTGAGCAGGGTTTTCATCACGATTGTTTTAAAATTAAAATGTAGCCGCATCGATTACATAACGGTATCTTGCTTCTTTATTCACCACCTTATTCCAGGCATCGTTTATTTCTGAAGCTTTAATTACCTGTATCTGCGGATAGATTTTATGCTCGGCACAATAATCAATCACTTCCTGGGTTTCCGGGATGCCACCAATTAACGAACCGTTGAAATTGACACGATTGAAAATCATATTGAAGTTATTGATGGTAAGTTCGCCATTAATGGGCTGGCCTACCTGGGTAAAGTATCCGTATTTCTTTACGCAATCGATATAAGGCGACATCTCGTAAGCATAGGGAACGGTAGAAATCATAAAGTCGAGCTGGCCTTTATGTGGTTTCAGGTCTTCCGGAGATTTGACCACGATCACTTCTTTGGCACCAAAGGATTTAATGTCTGCCACTTTAGTTGGCGAGGTGGTAAAAGCATATACTTCTGCACCTTTAGCTGCTGCTAGCTTAACGGCCAGGTGGCCTAAACCACCGATACCAATTACGCCAATCTTATCACCTTTTTTGAATTTGAATTTCATCATTGGCGAATAAGTGGTAATTCCGGCGCAAAGCAAAGGTGCGGCATGTTCTAGCCGGATAGTTGCCGGGATTTTGATTGCGAAATGTTCTGTTACCACGATGTTGTTGGCATAACCACCTTGTGTAATGCCACTTGGCGATGATTTTTCTGACGTACCATAAGTGCCTACCATTCCGGTGGTTTCGCAGTGGTGTTCTTCGCCGCTTTTACAACTGTCGCACTGCATGCAGCTGTTTACCATACAACCCACACCGGCCTGGTCGCCTACTTTAAATTTGGTTACACTTTTACCCACTGCAGTTACCACACCGGCAATTTCATGCCCTGGAACCTGCGGATATTTTTGCGGACCCCAATGTCCTTTTATGGTGTGAATATCTGAATGGCAAATGCCAGAATATTTAATTTCTATTAAAATATCGTTATCGCCCACCGGCCTTCTTTCAAAATTCCATGGAACAATTTTACCTGCTACATCTTTCCCTGCATAACCTCTTGATTGAATGTTTTTGTTCATTTTTGATGGTGTATTGGTTGCTGCAAACATTTGCAATGGCCGGGCAAGTACTAAACCAGCACCCGCTATTCCTGCCTGTTGAATAAATTTTCTTCTGGTATGATCTTTATTAAATGCCATTTTATGGAGATTTAGGATTGAATATCTTTGATAAATTTTGCAGGGATTCCACCTACAATCGCATTGTCTGGCACATCTTTAGAAACCACCGAACCGGCTGCTACCACTGCATTTTCGCCAATGGTTACGCCTTGTAAAATGGTGGCATTGGCTCCAATCCAGGCGTTTTTTCTAATGTGAATTGGTTTTGGAATTAAAGCTTCACGGTTTGCAGCGGAAGTTGGGTGCCCTTCGGATAGCAAACTCACCTTTGGTGCGATTTGCACATTGTCTTCGATGGTAATGCCGCCTAAATCAAGAAACACGCAATCAAAGTTGATGAATACGTTTTTGCCGATTTTAGTGTGCTTTCCGTAATTGATATACAAAGGGGTAAAAACAGCCACACTTTCATCAATTGCTGATCCGGTTATCTGGCCCAGTAATTTTCTGATTTCCTCAGGATCTGAAGCATTATTCATTTCAAGCAAAAGCTTCTTCGTTATGAAAGATGCTTCCCGCATTTGGTATGCTTGCGGGTCGTTCGGCAAAATCGTTTCGCCTTTTCTTAACCGTTCAAAAATATCTTTTTTCTGCATTGCCTTAATTTTATACTGCAAAGTTATTGTTTCTATAATGGTGTTATGTTACATTTACAGCGCAGAAAATGTCAAATATTACCTATTTTTATTTTCCGTTCCGTATTGGTATGAACACATCAGAATATCAGAAAGTTATCCTTTTTAAAGCCGCATCAACCGCGCAGTTTCCGGTGGGTTTCCAAACGCGGTTTCACACCCATATTTATTGTCAAAGTGGAACCATCAAATTTGTGTTCAATGGCAAGCAGTTTAATTGCAAAAAAGGGGAACTTATCTTTTGGCTTGCTGGTCTGGAGGTTTCAGAGATATCCGTTTCGGCCAATTTTAAAGCAACTCTTTTGTTTGTAGACGGTGAGCTGCTTACGGCGAATTTGCCGAGTGCCAATGCGAGTATAGACAGCTATATTCACTCGAGGGAAAATCCGATTTTGCACCCCGATAAAAAGGATAAAGAGAAAATTCTGAAGAATTTTCAGTCGCTTTATGATCAGTCGCTGGAAACAAACCACCGTTTTTTTGCCGAAGCCCTGAAGCTTCATATGCAACTTTTTATTTTAGAAATGTGGCACATTTTTGAAGCCGAACTCGACAGGCGAAAACGGAGTTTACAAAGCGGAACCTTATACGAACGTTTTATGCAGTTGGTGCAGCAACATTGTCTCACCGAGCGTGAAGTAAGGTTTTACAGCGATAAGCTAAACATTACCCCCAAGTACCTCAATTATATTTGCAAAGCCAATACGCGAATTACGGCTTCTGAATGGATACAGCGATACGCCAAAGAACGGATTATCTTGTTATTAAAAAACAAAGCACTGAATATTTCTGAAATTGCCGATGAAATGGGTTTTTCAAGCCGTTCGTTCTTTACCCGCTATGTTAAAAAACTTTTAGGCGTTACGCCGAAGGATTATCGGGAGCGGATATGAAAAATTTTACCGATTAATTTGAGATCTGTTGTTTAAAAATGTGGCGTTTGGACAAAAAGCCCATCTTTCGATGAGCTTTTAATCGGTAGAGTCGGCTATAGGTCGATCTAAATTTATATTGATTTCGAAGACACGATTCACAGAGTGTCGGCTTTGATAAAAAAATCGGAAATGATAATTTATTTCCTTAGCCCTAGATGTTATTTTTAATTCAAAAGCCTAAGTTTAATTCAAGAATTGATCTTTGAATTTGTTTGGGGAAGTGCCTACTTCTTTTTTAAAAAGCCTGGAAAAATAAGTTGTGTTTTCAAAGCCAAGTAAATGTGAAATCTCAGATATATTTAACTCACCTTCTGCCAATAGGTTTTTTGCCTCACCCATTAAGAAAAGATGAATCAGCTCCAGTGCTGTTTTCCCTGTTTCTTGCTTTAGAAGATCAGTTAGGTAGCGGGAAGATATATTTAGCTTTTCTGCCATGAGCGATACTGTGGGCAATCTAACTTCCTTTATTTTTCTTTCTTCAAAGCTTGCCGCCAGCAATGCATTGAACTTTGTGATTGTAACGCCAGATAATTGTGTGCGGTTAATGAACTGTCTTTTGTAAAAGCGCTGTGCATATTTAAGCATGGAATCAAGATGGCTAACAATGATGGCCTTGCTCAGTTCATCGGTGTGATTGTTGTATTCTTTTTCTATACTGAAATACAAATTCCAGATGATGTCCTCCTCGGAAGGCGAGAGATGCAATGCCTCATTGACCTCGTAATCGAAATACCCATATTTCTTTATTTCATTGTAGAGGACTGTTCCAGGCAGAAAGTCTTCATGGATAAGAATCAGAAATCCTTTCTCCTCTAGTTCCACATTTTTAAAAACCACTTTTTGATGGGGCTTAACAAAGGACATTGATCCACGGTCATGGTCATATTTTGTCTTTCCATATTGCATACTGCCCGATCTCAGCTTCTTAAAACCGATGATGTAAAATGCCGAAGAAAATTCGATTACGCCTTTCCCTTCACAGCTGTCCCGCTCGCCATATGCCACGCTAAAGAGCGGGTGCTCTGGTGGCTTAATGCCAAGCGCTTCATGTAGCTCGCTTAATTTATTGAAGTGATCCATTTTTAACAATTATAACACCATACCTCACAAATCCAGGCCCTGCTGATTGAAATATATTAACCATGTGCTGCCACAGATACGTCTTGCCATGATTCCCACGTTTTAAGGCGTTCCTCGTAGGTATGTTTTATCCAAGGGAAAGCAATCTTACCCAAAGTTAATCGTAATGGTGGATTTTCAGCATCTACCAAACTTAAAATAGCGCCAGCTGTTGCTGCAGGATTTCCAGAATCTTGATCTTCTGCATGCGCATAAAAATCTTCTCTTATGGCATCGTAAGCAGAATCTGCTGAACTTACCGCAAGTGAATTGCTTCCGAAGAAATCTGTGGCATATCCACCTGGTTCTATTATTGTTACTTTAATACCAAAACCACTCACTTCGCTAGCCAATGTTTCTGTTAGGCCTTCAATAGCAAATTTAGTAGCGCTATACAATCCCATTAAAGCAACTGTGTTAATTCCCAGTGCACTTGAAAGCTGAATGATCTGCCCCGATTTTTGCTCACGCATAATGGGTAAAACCGCTTGAATAGTCCATAATGAACCCAACACATTGGTTTCAAATTGTGCTCTTACTTCTTTTTCGCCTAGTTCTTCTACAGCGCCGACGTGTCCAAATCCTGCATTATTGATCAATACATCGATAGTTCCGAACTGTTTTTTTGCCACTTGAATCGCTTCAAAACTTGCTTCTTTATCGGTAACATCTAGTTTTAGTACCAATAAATTTGATGGAAATGCTGTTGTTAGATCTATTAATGTATCAAGGTTACGAACCGTTGCCACTACATTATCACCACGTTTTAGAAATGCTTCTGTCCAAATCTTTCCGAACCCACGGGATGCTCCCGTTATAAAAATTGTCTTTGCCATTATTTTATTTTTTAGCCATTTGATATGGTCAAAATTATGGGATTGATACGCGTTGGAGTGATACAGAAGTAGGGAATAATGAAACATTTTAACGAGATGCTGCTCATCTGATGAGTTTATATTTATTTTGTTCCAGCGTTGTTTTCAAACAATGCTCAATTAAGTTAACAACATCGATGATTTAGTGATGAGGTATAAAAAACAAAATCCCATCGCATATATGGATAGGATTTTGCAGTTCAATCTTTTATGATTTACCTTGACCTAGGGTTTTTTTGAAACAATCCTCTGTTGTACTCTACCACCTCTGCATGTGATGGATATGCGGGACGGGAAGAAAGATCAGCTATAGCCTTATCTCTTAGAGTTGGCGCTTCTTGTTTTACGCCATCAGAAAGTGCCTGTTTTAATTCCTCGGCATTAAGTTCTGTGCAGTAAGCAGGAGTTCCTGGCTGATGTCTCCAGGATTCAGAAAGTTTGCCCGAGTCTACTACATCGTAACCGGCATCATTAATCAATGTGGCAATTACTTTTTTTGCTTGTGGGTCATCACCCGCTACAGCCATTGCTATTCTGTCTTCAGCATCGGCTTTTTTCCCGCCGCTTATCAGTGTTTCTGCCAATAAATTATTGAAAGCTTTAACGATAGGTCTTCCCAATTGTTCAGATACCCAGATACTTTCTACTTTTCCGTTTTTAATTTCTTCAATGTCGGCATCTCGGAAAGGATAGTAATTAGATGTATCTACCACAATTACATGCTCTGGAACGTCTGCGAACAGATCTTTGGGTAAAGTTGGGATAGCGATGGTGGGTACCGACAGAATGATGACATCTACATCATTTACAACATCTTTTTTATTTGCTGCCTTTACACCTAATTCCTCCGCACGTTCATTTAATTTATTTGCGTTATCTGAATTATTAATTTTTACACTGTGACCGGCTTCAGCCATTTTCTTTGCGATTGTACCGCCTATTGCGCCAGTACCTATGATTCCTATTTTCATTCGTTGATTTTTTAATAATTATTTTTATTTACACGACTATCGAAATTGGTTTAGCTTTTTAGGTTAACCCGAGGAAAACGCCAGGTCCCGGGGTGGGAGCCATATCCGTTTCCGAGGTGAAGACCAATAAGCTTTTTTTATCTATTTCCATAATAGTAGATTTTGAACAAATCGTATTGCAAAATTAAACAAAACTGCTTTCCTTTGTATAGCGCTTTCCTGAAGGAAAGTAACTTTAAAGTTATGGCGAAGAAGAAAGTTTACTGCGAGTGTTTGAATACTGTTAAACCAGTTCGGGATACCCTCGATGTAATTAATGGAAAATGGAAGTTGCCCATCATTATTTCAGTGGGAGTAGGTAACAATCGGTTTACGGATATTCAGGAAAGCATTCCTGGATTAACACCAAAAGTACTGGCGAAAGAACTTAAAGACCTTGAGCAACACGAACTGATTAAAAGGGTGATTATTGAAGGTTATCCTGTAAAAATCGTTTATCATCTTGAGCCCTATGCCGATAGCTTAACCCCCATCATCTACGCAATGAAAGATTGGGGACTGAACCACCGGGAGAAAATTTTTAAGAAATGAGAAATGTGGTCTGTTTTTAATTATCTACAACTATTTTATCGAGTAATATATTAGTGTCGATTTTTTTAAACAGCTTCTACATCCCCTGAAAGGCCAGGTAACTAATATTGATTTAACCTCAACTTTTTTCTAAGAATTCCCTCCAAGAGATTAAAATTTCTTTCATATCCAGTAATGGGATAATTGTCTTATCAGACATATCTTGCCAAATTTCCATACCAGATGAACAGTATCTCTTGCTCCTAGATAGTTTCCAGCATTAATTAATTTTTAGCCAATTTTAAATGAATCGTCTACCTTTTGTGAAAAGGCAAATAAAGGAAAGACTACAACCACAAAGCACAGAAGTTTCTTTAACTATCATTTTAGTTCTTGATGCATTTTTTTGTATCAACTCATTTGGATTGGAGGATTATCGTTATTCCCTGATTATTTGGTAAATATATCCTGTATCATCTGTATTCCACCATTTCTTGGAAATATACAGTACCTTGTCAGAGATTTCGGACTAACAAACAAGACTAAGGCAAATTAGCTAAGGCACTACTATTTTTAAATGAACAAAATATTCCCGAGTAACATTTTTCAAGCTTTACTACTTCTTTTTATTGGTTTTATAGCTGCAACACCTGTTATCTTCATCACTCAAACATACTATAGTCACTTATCTGCTGAAATAACGGGAAACATAATGTTCATTGTGTTTTGCATTGCGATTATATGCGTCGCAAAAGTAATTAACTCACAACGAAAAGTAGATATTAACTATGGATTCGCCCTTCCAATAAAGTCTCCAAAGTTTATTGCACTAACCGTTTTAATAATGCTAATTTTCCAGGCAGGGATTAATACTCCATTCACTGAAATGCTAAGCTTTTACCTAAACGGTAAATCCACTTTTAGTAATCCCTTTAATCAAATGCCTTTATTTTTGGGAGCTATTCTCTTAGCGCCTCTTTTTGAAGAACTCATATTTAGAGGCACAATATTAAAGGGCTTTTTAACGAAATACACTCCTGCAATATCAATTATTCTTTCGGGTGTACTTTTTTGTGCGATTCATATTCAGCCGGTTCAGCTATTTGGGGCATTTTTTTTCGGTACGCTATCAGGATGGATTTATTACAAAGCAGAAAGCTTAGGTCTTTGCATTTTGCTCCATTTCCTGTCAAATTTTTCCAGTCAGCTGATCTCTTATACCTTGTTTAAGACTAATCAATCTGGCAATATTTTGTTACCTCGTATCTATGGTCCCTACACTTTTTTTGTGATCGGGATAAGTGTGTTGGTTCTTTCATATTTAATATTTAAGCTAGATAAGAAATTGAAACACTCCAAATCCGCTAAGAAGTCACTTCTTTTTATTGCTGATTAACATCATTTAAAGGGGGGTTTATACTACCTAGACCATTAAATCCTAGTTAGTTGATAATTTAATTGACTCGTAAGTATTGCTTTAAATGATAGAATTTCGTTTAAAAATCGTCTAATTTAGGCCGTTTTTGAGGGAAAAAAAAGGGGCAAACCAAACAGAAATTTGATTTGCCCACTATGGTAGAGTTAAGCTTCAATATGTCTAACTTTTATGAGCATTGTGAAGCGATAGTAGATTTCGAAAAAGTATTGATGCACAAGATTGAGGGGCAGTATAGGAAAAAGAAGTTATTGTAAATGTTTTTCTGTGTGAGTAAACCAGAGTGCATTGACCTCATTTCGCAGAAAAAAAATATTATAATACCTTAGTTTCCAGTTTTTTTTTCAAAAAAAAGATAAAAGTGGCAGGATAGGGTCAAACAAATTGATTTCTCCAATGTATGTTTGAAATATCCGGAATATCTCAATATTCTTGAACAATTTAATCTTGAAAAGATTGTCAGGTCTTAATGGATTCTTCGCTAAAATGAACTCTTCTATGTCGGATCAAAATGCCATTAAGTCGATTGAGATTGATTATTTGTTTTTCCAGCTTTTGTAGTTTGACAAAAGCTGTCGACCTGATTTAATATGCCAAAGTAGATAATTGAAATTTAATCCTAAACCCTGACAAGATTGCTTTCTAAAACTACAGGAAAGGAAATAAAAACTTCAAACCACCTGTTCTCAACGATTCTCACGTAATAAATGTGCGATTTAGGGAAAATACTCTCTAGTCTCGAAGAAATATTTTCTAAGCCCTTTTTTGTACTCACAATCGCACTAGAACGACCCGCTATTAAGTTTCTGGTACTGTAGCACACCATATCATTTTCAACACTTACCGCTATTATAGCCTCATTACCCTCTACGCTCAGATCAGCATGTTTAAATACGTTTTCAACTAAGGTCAGCAGGATTAGAGGCAATGTTCTGGTTCGTGTATCAAAACTCGTAATTTTAAAATTGATTTTAAGCTTATCAGCAAAACGCATCTGATTCAGCCGGATGATATTTTCAGCTTGCTTGGTCTCTGCTATAAGTAAACCATGGGCATCCATATTCTTATCCAAGGCAAAGCTCATAATCTCAGATAAACGTAAAATAGCCTCTTCGGCAAGTGTCGCATCCTTTCGCGCTGCATACTTCACAAAATTAAGGGTATTGAAAAATAAATGCGGATTAATCTGTGAACGCAGAAAATCCCGCTCTAAAGTGACTAATCTGAGTTGCAGCCGCTCAATTTCTACTGCCTTCCGCATTTCATCATTGTTTCGCTTAAGAAATGTTAATAAGAAATAATATCCGCTGCCAAAAATGATAAATAGCATTGCCCTGTAAAAAGAACCTACGTAATATATCCAACTTAGCTGGGTCGGACTTTTTTGCCCGCTAATGAGATGCAAGATATGACTAAAAAGAATTGTTAGCAGGAAATAAATTCCAATCTCGAGAAATAGCAAAAAAACGAAATACCATATCCGCATTACGTTTGGAAGGAAGTTAGGCATTACAAAAATTGCATGTGAATAAAACAAAGAGATGTTTAATGCATAAAATAGAATATAATAATATATGCTACTGAACTGGCCTTTCATTAAAGCAGCTAGTATAACCTCATAAGAAATATATACCGCCCAACAGATGAGATGCGTATTTATAATCTTTTTGTCCTCGGGTTTAATTTTCATATAATAAATGGGTCTGTTGCTATAATAAATCTGCAAAGAGCGGCAATCAGAAATATCATTGGTATTCATCTTAAAAAATTATGAATACACAGAAAATTACTAAATTAAAAAAAAGAACATTATTCTTTTTCCGCTCCAACAGCAAAGTTAAATCTAAAGAAACAGATCCGACAACAAATACATTAACAAGTGTAACAGTAACAGATATCTGGATTTAACCGGGGTTAATCGAATGACGTTTCAGGAGGGCGTAAAAGTCACTCCTGAACGTTTCCCCAACAGTAAAATCAGGTGCGTCGTGAAGCATCAATACATTTCCTTCCACTTTTTTCAGATAACGCATGGAAATGATCACCGAGCGTGATATCCTGATAAAGCCCTGTTTCTGACCTAATATCTCCTCTACGTCTTTCAATCCTACATAGGTAATAAAAAATTCTTTAGTAGTATGGATCTTCACATAATTGAGTAAAGCTTCGATATATACAATCTGGCTGATCTCAATTTTAGCAAAACTGTTTTTATTTGAACCCTTTGCCAGGATATAGTCATCCTCTATTTTGGGCAGCTCTTTATGACTGATTTTTCTTCTTAAATCATCGATCTTTTCTATCAGGGTGGCGTGGCTCAGGGGTTTAAGCAGGTAGCCTGCAGCATTAACACCGAAGGCTTCCAACGCATATTCCCGGTGAGCGGTAACGTAAATCAAGAACATGCATTTGTTGCTTAATATTTTACCCGCATCCAGTCCATTGATCTCCGGCATGCTTATATCGCAGAATATAATATTGACTTTCCCGAAATCATCCAAAAACTCGATTGCTGATGCGATATTGTTGAACGTCTTTTTATTATCGATCCCCGGAGTGCGGCCTATTAATAACTCCAATTCCTCAGCTGCATGAAGTTCATCGTCAATCACAACACTCGTCAATTTCATATCACTCATTTTTGCGTTATTCAATAATATGTTTTTTTAGCTAAAAAACACATACAAATTTTTAATTTATATCGAAAAGCTCCGGGTTGATATAATAGTTGCCGCCCTTGCTATAATAAAAATTACCTCAATACACTGAACAGATAAATTAGTTCAACTAGGCATGAGAAATATCACCGATCATATCCCGACTTGCAGTAATACGGCGCCAATATTCAATGGGCTTGAGTGTTCAACCTTATCTTTTATTAAAGAAAGAGCGTTGTATTCATTCCTGACGATTATTCTCCTTGCGCTTTATACAAATGCCGGAATGGCACAAAGTGTTAAAGGAAGATTGATATCCCCAGCTAATCTCGCAGTTGGAGGGGCAGAAGTGCAGCTTACCTCCACTAAACATCCTGCAGCCTACCGGATCGCACTCAGTGAGGATAACGGTAATTTTGAAATCAATCTTAAAGGCATCAACACTCAGGATAGTCTGCAATATCAGCTTTGGGTTCATGCCATTGGCTTTGAAGAAGTGATAGTTGACCTTAAAACGAAGAATCTAAAAGAAGGGATTGTCCTTCCAACGATAAACCTTGTTAGCCAATCACAGGATTTAGCGGAAGTGTCTGTGATTGCAAAGAAAAAAATGCTTAGTAGGCAAATTGACCGCTGGGTGCTGGAACCATACAAAAACCCTAATGCTGCCGGCATGAATGCTTTTGAAAGTTTCAGGCTGCTTCCTGGAGTGAATGCACTGGATGAGAAAATTTCCGTGAATGGAAAGTCTGGCGTCAAATACCTCATAAACGGCAGGCCAACCATTATGTCGGGTGCGAATATCATCGATTTTTTAAAAGGCCTGAAACCTGAGCAAATTGAAAAAATAGAGCTGCTCACCACCCCGCCGGCGAAATATTCAGCCGAAGGGACAGCTGCCATCATCAACATCGAATTAAAGAAAAATGTACTCAACGGTTTTTCTGGTAAGCTTTCTTCTCAATATGAACAAGGAAAATATTCCTCTAATCGTAATGCTGCTACATTTGGCTATAAAACCTTAGGTTTTGAAGCAACAAGCTACCTCAATGGAAATTATACCAATTCCCTCTCGGATGGAAAGGAAAACCGTGTGTATAACAATATCGGGGCAAGCGATACCAAACTTGATGCTAATTATTTTGAAAGGCATAAAGGAAGAACACTTTCTTATTTCCAGTCACTGGCTTTTAAGCTGAATAAATCTAGTAACCTGAATATTGATTACCTGTTAAGTTATGACCGGGACATCGAACCTGTGATTTCCAGGGCAGATCTTAATGCTGGCGCTTCGGCCTACACCCTGACCAATAACGATACCAAAACGAAATCCTTTACCTATGGATTAACGGGTACCTATAGCGCTGATCTTGATACTTTGAAAAAAAACAAGATCGAGCTCAGCGCTTCCCTTTTCTCTAACCATAACCCTAGGCACTCTGTGGTCAATAACCAGTTTTTTCTAGAGAATGGTGCTCCCGCTCAAAGCGCGGAATTTAATGACATCACCAATAATTTCAAGGGGAGGTTGATCGGGCTTTCCGTTGATTATTCCAATCAGTCCAAAAAGGATCAGAACCTGGAAGCCGGCCTCAAATATTCGCGACTGGAAAACCGGTCGAACTTTGGCTTTATCTCCAATAACATGGCTGATCAGTCCAATGACTTCCGGTATGGTGAAGATAATTTTGCAACGTACTTAAGTTATGCATTCAAATGGAAGAAAGTGGAATTTAAACTCGGCCTCAGGGGAGAACTTACGCATTATGATGGGGCAGACCCCCAGGCGAATGTTGCGCTGGATTCCACCTATTTCAAACTTTTTCCAACTGCATACCTGAGTCTGCCCATCTCTGAAAATATCGGCTTTTCGGCAAATTACAGTAAACGTATTCTTAGGCCTGATTTCAGGGATTTAAATCCTTTCAGGTATTATTTCGATCCATATAGTTATACAGAAGGCAATCCATTTCTGCGTCCCTATTTCATTGATAATGTAGAGACCGAACTGAGCTTCTGGGATTCGTTTTATCTGACAATGGGCTACAGTTTCGGAAGTAATGTCATCACCGATTTGACCAGGAGGAATGACTCCGATCTGGCGGTGATCGTATTCAAAGGTAACCTTGCCCGCGAGCGTAACCTGTATGCCAATTTGAGCGGCCAGAGCGACTTTTCGAAATGGTGGAATATGAGTTGGTCTGTCAACTTCAATCGGAATATTTTCCAGGGAAATTATGTACAGTACCAGATCGACAATAAAATTTCATCCTGGAGCCTCAACTTATATAACAATTTTCGCCTAAACAAGAGCTTTAGCTTCAGTCTCGGCGGCTGGCTTAATGGCCCATCCTCCACAGGGATTGACCGTTACCGAACAATGGGAAGGTTAAACACTTCATTTCAAAAAAAATACAAAGCGTTCGCTTTTCAATTTGGGGTAAACGACATATTCAACACACAACGTGAAAGGGTATCTACCAGCCTAAGCAATCAGTACATCTTCTTGGACCAGCGGCATGACAATCGTAGAGGATGGTTACGCGTGGTGTGGAGCTTTGACAATAACAAAAAATGGATTACTAATAATAAAAACAGGACCAAGAAAAACTTCGAAGACGATGAATCCAGGATACGGAACTAACTCATTTTCCAAGAAGCGCTAATTAAATATTTATTCACCAAAATTTCAAAAAAATGAAAACAAAAAACTTAGAGAAGCTAGCAGCTTTTTCAATCAAAAACAGCGCAGCATTGCGTTCAATTGTAGGTGGAATCGAAGTCCCAGCTGAATCAACTACGGATTCGACCAAAAAAGATGTTGATTCCGAAAAACAGGATTCAGGATCAGGCGACCACTACGATTCTTAATCAATCCGTCAAGAAAAATAACAATCTTTAATCTCAATCTTAAACAAACATGAAAAGATCAAAATTCGAAAAGCTTGCGCCATTTATGATGCAGAGTAACCAAGTCCTGGGTGCCCTTACTGGAGGCCTTCAAGCCATTGCAGAGTCCAGCGTAGATACTAAGAAAAAAGATGTTGATTCAGAAAAACAGGATTCCGCATCAGGCGACCACTATGATTAACTCACAAAGGAGGCTGGAGAAACTTCAGTGTTTTAAAATTCTCAATCAAAGGCTTATTGCCAATATCAAAGGAGGCCTGATCGAAGCACCAGTCGCAGCGACTACTGACACCAGTAAAAAGGATATCGATTCAACAAGTCAGGACTCACTAAAAAATGATTAATCACTTAAAACTTTAAAAAAGATGAAAACAAAAAACTTAGAGAAGCTAGCGGCATTCTCAATTCAAAACAAAGCGGTAATGCGTTCAATACTAGGTGGAATTGCAGTTCCAGCGGAGCCAACCACAGACTCGACCAAAAAAGATGTGGATTCGACTAGTCAGGATTCAGCATCAGGCGACCACTATGATTAATAAAAAAACAAAACTTAAAAAGTTGCATCAATTTAAGCTTGAAAACCAGAAATTAATCGTTCTAATTTTCGGAGGAAAAGAGGATCAAGCTGTGGAGAGTTCCAAAAAAGACAAGGATGTAGAGACAGGTAAACACGATACCTATGGACACGCCTATGAAGGTGTATTGACCTATCCCTCTTAATGAAACTATCTTAAATTACTAATCAGCGGCTGGTTTAAAGCCAGCCGCTATATGAAATTATCTCAACGCTCAAAGAACCTAATAAGGTGAAATTCAATTATGAAAAAACTCGAAAAACTCGAAGACTTCCGTCTTACACTTCAGAACTGTGGAAAAATCAAAGGTGGTTTGGATAGTCTGTTGGTTGATTCTGAAAAGAAAGACCACGGTGATGGTGATACAATTTCGTCGGAAAAGAAAGATGTGGATACAGTATCCCAGGATACCTACTGGAGGGATTACGAATAAAACATTTAATATTATGAAAAAACTGGAAAAACTCACAGCCTTTATTATGGATAGTGAAGCCTGCAAAAATATCTACGGCGGTCAAAATGATAAGAAAAAGAAAAAAAAGAAAGGTGCAGTAGCGTCTGACAAAACGGATACGGCAAAAGACGACCAATTCAAAAATAAAAGTTAAATCATTTTAAATTTCATCAATGATTCTCATACTTTCATATGGAAGCTTTGAACAGGGGACAGATCCGGTAATTGACTGGCTCTTGTATTACAAAGCTGATTTTCTGAAAATCACCACAAAAGACCTTTACAGGCAAAATATGGACTTTACCGTCGACTACCTCAACAAGAAAATGATAGTGATGGGTACTGATTACTTCCCTAAAATCAATAGTGTGTGGTGCAGACGTTTCTCTGAAAAAACAGATTTCGTTAGGTATAACCAATGGCCTTACACACAATCCATTTACGAACTCAATCGGGAACAAGATTCCTTTCAGGATTCATTGTACGATCTGTTGAGCGAAAAAAAATGGCTGATGAACCCGAGGCTTGGCAGCATTAATAAAATAAACGTGCAAAGAGCCGCTCATGCGCTCGGCCTTAAAACCCCGCAAACCATTGTAACCAACAGCCGTGAAGAATTAAAAGCGTTTCATCAGCGTAATGGCGCAGTAATCACTAAGCCAATCGAATTTAGCGGCTTTTTTAGGGCAGGTTCACAAACCTTTGCCACCTATACCACTACAATGGACCAACAGATGGTTGATCGGCTTCCGTTGAATTTTACCTATTCCTTTTTTCAGCAAAAGGTAGAGGCGCATTACGAGGTCCGCAGTTTCTATCTTGACGGCGCATTTTATTCCTCGGCAGCTGTATTTGATCGTGCCGAGCGACCCACCGATATCAAGATGAACTATTCAGAAGATTTTTTGCATTGGGTAAACTATCAAATACCGGCACCCATTGAAGATAAGCTGAGGCAACTCATGCAAGGTGTGGGCCTAAATACCGGAAGTATTGACCTACTCAGATCCCACGATGGCGAATATTATTTTCTCGAAGTGAACCCGGGTGGGCAATATTCCGCACCTTCAGAACGCAATAATTTAAATGTAGAAAAACACATTGCCGAATGGCTAATCAGAAACGACAAATGAGTGAAGAAAAGACAAATCCATCAGTATCTTATGTAACGATATTCGAAGAAGAGTTTCTTCAAAAACTACCTGTTTTCTATCGCTACATGATTCTGACTGAAACCTCTTCCATTGGTGAGATGTATGCACACACAAGGTTTAGTCAGTCAACCGCACATTTTTCAAAGGAGTACATTCAATATACGCCCCTGAACCCCTATTCAAATATCTTATTAGAAGAACAAGCGCATGATTAACAACGGAAGCCACCTGATCCTTTATTCCCATAACCGAAACGTTAGGGGAGATGAACGTAGCGTCATCTATAACTTTAAAAAAGGAACCTTATCTTTCATTCCAAACAGTCTAAGTGATCTGCTTGATGAACTAACCGATAGGCCAGTCGCGACAGTCAAGGCAGAAGTTGAAGGGGAAGACCGGGAAACTTTTGATGAATATGTTAGTTACCTCAGAACAAATCAACTTGCTTTTTACACCAATGAACCTTATGCTTTTCCAGAAATGCCGGGAGAGTATTTCACTCCTGAACACATCACCTATTGTGTGCTGGAGTTTAACCTTAACAAAGATTATGGTCATTTCGTTCAGCAACTGAACGAAATGCTTTGCAAAAATCTGGAAATCAGGGTGCCTGCTGGTGCCGAAAGTCTGAATGGTTTATCTAGATTGCTGCTAGGATTGTCGTCGAGCACGCTCCGCTCAATAGCAGTATACCTGGAAGCAGATGAGCATTTAGCTTTACCCAAATTAAAAGAGCTTTACCAGCAATTCCCCAAGATCGATAGTATTAATGTACTGGGTTATCAGAAAGAAATTCCTTCAGGCCATGCAGAAGATATTTCCTTTTTCAGGGAAGCCGCTTGCACAGTGTATGCTAAGCCCTTCCCAATTGATAAATACCTGGTAAACAGAAAGTATTTTCTGCTTTCCAGCAATCACCATCCCTACTTTTATAAACGCGTGGAGATTGAGGCCGATGGCAGAGTTAAAAACTGCCTGCTGCACCAACAGTCATTCGGAAATATTTTCGAGCAGTCTCTGACAGCAATTATATCCAGAGCAGATTTCAGGCAGTGGTGGGACGTGTCCAATGATCAGATTGAAGATTTCAAAGGCAATGAGCTGCGTTATGCACTCTTCGCACAAAACCCATTAAAACTAACTCCTAAAGGAACCTATCAACTTGAAGCGTTTTAAATCACATATCCAGGAAGAGTCATCCGACTGCGGACATACCTGCATTCAAATGATTGCATCACACTATGGTGCAGATATTCCACTGGAATACATTCGTAAAAGCTGCGGTGAACAGCGTGGCGGGGTAACCTTCCTGCATATCCGTAAAGCGGCCAATCTGATTGGCCTGGAAACTGCTGAAATACAAATTGATGCTGAAAACATGAGGGGGATGGTGGATTTGCCCTGCATCCTGCATTGGTCATCCCGCCATTATGTAGTACTCTATCACATCTCAATGTCTAAAGGGAAAAGCTGTTATCATATTGCAGATCCGGCTTATGGAAAAATCAGGCTCAATGAGCAAGATTTTCTTGAGAAATGGTATCCTGCCGGACAGGAATTTGGCTATGCAGTTGCATTTGATATTGCCGATGAAGAGAAACTCTATCAAAAACATCAGAAGCCCTCACGTTATGAAAATTACCTTTGGAAACAGGTGCTCCAGTTCAAAAATACCATTATTGCCACCACATTTATCCTTTTTATTACCGGCCTGCTCAGTTACGCAACGGTCAGAACCAATCAGTGGTTGATTGATTTGGGCATCGTCAAAAAAGACCATATGCTCATTATCGGGATCGTAGCTTTTTTATTTCTGGCTTCCATTTCCAAAGTGTTTTCTGAAGTACTGCACCAGTTTATCATTCAGAAATCAGCTAACAAACTTTTTATTCGCAACCTGAGAAGATTTCTTAAAAGACTGACGGTAATTACCCCCAGGTTTTTTGAACAGCATAAAATATCCGAGCTGGTCCAGAAAATGGACGACCATAATAAAATTGAAGAATTCAATACCCAGGTATTTCCTCAACTGATCTTCAATTTCAGTATGTATATTTTCTATTCCATTATCTTGTTTCCCATTAACCACTATTTGTTCTTTTGGATGCTGGCCTACAGTTTTCTTAGCGCAGGCTGGATGTCTATATTCAATGAGAAGAAGAAGCTCATCAATTACCAGCGTTATGATGTCGATGTCGATCAGACCAGTTTCCTCTACGAATTTATCATTGGCATGCAGGAAATCAAATTGTACCAGGGTGTAGAGCACCGGCTGAATACCTGGGAAGCGAAGCAGCAAAAAGAATATGCCATTAACTTGCGCTCATTCAGGTTAAACAGCATTGAAAGCCTAGGTTTCAAAGCTTTGGGAATTCTTAACCTCTGCTGTTTTACCGCGATTGGCGCAATTATGGTAACCAGGAATGAACTCAGCCTGGGACAATTTTTTAGTATCGCTTTTATTGTCGGGCAACTCAGCGTACCTATTGAATTCCTGTCCACCTTTTTCAACGCCTATATCAATGCACATATCAGCGGAAAGCGGATTAACTCAATTTTCGCGAAAGAGAAGGAAATCCCCGCAAACAGTACCAATCATATTCAGCAATTAAAGCACAGTCCATCTCTTCCAGATCAATACATTTCATTCCGGAATATCAGCTTCTCTTACGATACCCTTACCATGGCACCGGTACTGCATAACTTTGACCTGGACCTGAAAATTGGTGAAGTCACCGCAATTGTCGGGGAAAGCGGGAGTGGAAAGAGTACCATTGCGAAAATTCTACTCAGGTTGCTGGAAGTTGATCAGGGCGAAATTTTTTATGGAAGCCAGGATTTGAGTGAAGTAGCGCCCGACCATTGGCGTAAGATCTGCGGGGCAGTGTTTCAGGATGGTATGATCTTTTCTGACAGTATTATCAATAATATCTGTTTGGATAGATCTGCAGTTGATTTGGATAGGGTTCGCTGGGCCTGTGAAATTGCCGAAATAGACAGCTACATCAATACATTGGGAAATGGCTACCATACCAACCTGTCCCAGTCAGGAATTAACCTGAGCAAAGGGCAATACCAAAGACTACTCATTGCAAGGGCTGTGTACAACACCCCTGAGATCTTGGTATTTGATGAAGCTACGAGTGCGCTGGATGCGAAAACTGAATACCGCGTGATGGAAAATCTTTGGAAGCACTTCGAAGCAAAGACAGTGGTTATCATAGCCCATCGCCTGAGCACAATCATGAATGCCGACCAGATCATTTTTATGAAAAATGGTCGGGTTGCTGAAATGGGAACACATGAGCAACTCATACAAAAGCGTGGTGGTTATTTTGATCTTTTTAATTACCAGATATCTGCTGTTGCCTGCTAAACTAATGCAATCCAACTTGAATTCCCAGCTTATCTTCCAGCAAAGCGTCAATAGAATTGAACCCAGCTTGATTTTGAGTACAGGAAAATAAAATCAGACTGTGAAAGAAATATCCTTATTCTTGAAAATAGACTCATCGATTTATCCAGGGGAAAAGAGAATATTGGTGAATTAATAGGAAAAGCGACTGGGTTGGGATCATGCAAAAAAGTTGGGGAGTTGCGAAGTTTATTTAATTTTGTACAACATTATTATTTTGGACACCTCAATATTATCTTTTATACTACCTGAAGGCTTAACCGAATACTTTGAACTTGATAAGTTCGAACTTTTTAAGGGCTCTTATCATATTTATCTTTTAGAAAAAAATATTCATCCCGAAGAGTATTCTGGCGAAAAGTTAATTTCTAAAGGCTTTTTCGATGAAATCACTGTTCGAGACTTTCCTTTGCGCGGAAAGCCTTGCTTTTTGAAGGTAAAGCGACGTAAGTGGCAAAACCTCAATACCAAAAAGATTGTTTTCAGGGACTGGAATCTGGTTGCCGAGGGTACGAAGATGACTGCTGAGTTTGCATTTTTTTTTGAAAAACTATTTGGATTCAAGCCCGATAAGCTGTAAGACTTTAGGCCATTTCTTTGGAGTTGATGGTAAACGCCTTGAGGAGCAGTATGCTAGCCATTTGAGTGGATTTATAGATTGGGATCAGTTGGAGCATGCTGAGCAGTGGCTTCTGTTTCCGGAGAATCTGGGTAAGAATCTTTCCATTGATGAAACCAGTCTCTCTCAGGGAGAATTGTATACGGTTCTGACTAATAAGGCTGCGAAAGGTAAAAAAGGTGCCCTTGTCGCCATCGTTAAAGGAACCGAAAGCGAATCGGTTATAAAAGTCCTTTCTCAGATTAGGATAGGCTTGCGCAGAAAAGTGAAAGAGGTAACCTTTGATCTTGCTCCAACAATGTCCCGCATAGTTAAACGGTGCTTCCCTAATGCAGAACTAGTTTCCGATCGGTTCCATGTACAGCAACTGGCTAACGAAGGCGTTCAGGAAATAAGGATAAAGCATAGATGGGAGGCCATCGAGCAGGAAAACAAGGAAATGGAACTGGCCAAGACCGCGAAAAGACGCTGGATACCGGAATTGCTGGAAAATGGCGACACTGTAAAACAACTGCTGGCAAGAAGCAGATATCTACTATTTAAGCGGGAGGTCAACTGGACTGCTTCACAATCATACAGGGCTGAGTTATTATTTGGTCTGTATCCTGATCTGGAGCAAGCATATAAATTAAGTCAGGGTCTGTCCATTATACTCAGTACATCCAAAGACAGAATAATTGCTTTTAAAAAGCTGGCCATTTGGTACAATCAGGTAGAGACCGCGAGATTCAAATCGTTTAACACGATTTCAAGAACGATCCAGAACAACTACGAAACGATATTAAACTACTTTACAAATAGAAGTACAAATGCATCTGCTGAATCTTTCAATGCTAAAATAAAAGCATTCAGAGCACAGTTTCGGGGAGTGAGAAATGTAAAATTCTTCTTATTCAGATTAGCTAAAATATATGCTTAGAATTAATCCCCAACTTTTTTGCTTGATCCCTGGGTTGCTTAAAAACCTTCATGAAACATATATAGAGGCAGATTCTGAAGGAAAAAGGCGGTTAATTAGTTCGATCTATCCCCAAAAACTCACTTTTGACGGAACACAACATCGAACTGTTCGAATGAATGAGGCTATACGCGTTCTAGGGACTTTAAAGGCTGTTTTTGAGGGCAAAAAAAAGGGGCAAACCAAACAGAAATTTGATTTGCCCACTATGGTAGCGGGGAGCAGGATCGAACTGCCGACCTCAGGGTTATGAAGGGCTGCTTGTACGGTCTTTTAGGTTAGCAGTCAGTGTTTTATAGTCGGTAATCAAGTATTTGAGTCACTTTAAGATTCAAATAATGTTTACAGAACCAAAGATCGTAGCAAATGAACAATTAGAGTCAAGAGCTTACATTATCTATTATTACAATGGGAAGCGGTACCGTGAGTATAACGGTAAGCGTCTAAATCTTGATCTACACCCTAACCATTGTACTACCCTGAAGGATAAGAATAGACTTCTTGCAACACTTCAATTTGAATTTAAGAAAGCGTTGACTTCTGGATGGTCTCCGTTGCAGGATATTTCACGTCAACGTACAACCTTTGGAGAAGGTATAAAAGAGGTGCTAGATGATAAGCTTAGCTCGGAATATAGTAGGACTTATAAAAGAGATTTAGAGACTGTATACAAACAACTCGTTGCTTTTCTGCCCAAACACCTATTTAATAATATCGTTGCTGATATTGATCGATCTCATTTCGAGAAGTTCTTAAATCAGTTTAAAAGTTCCAACAGACACTATATGAATAAGCGAAGATCGCTTTCCGTATTCTTTGCAGGAATGATTAAGAAAGGATATACAACATTAAATCCTGCACTAGATACCGATAGGCTTAAAGTAAAATCAGTTTTGCATGAACCCTATAGCTCTTCCGAGTTAAAAGCCATTCTAGGTTACTTGAAGATCCACTACCCCAACTTGCATCTCTGTTGTTTAATGACTTACGGTTGCTTACTCCGTCCACATCAAGAAATTCGCTTGTTAAAAAGAAGGCACTTTGACGAAGATCTTACACGTATAAGTCTCTCTGGTAACGAAAACAAAAGTGGACGCATTAGATCCACCTTTGTACCTCAATATGTAAAGGCTGAACTCGAGACGAAGCTATTAGATGTTGAAAATGGAGATGCAAACATTTTTACATTGGATGAAGCTCCATTTAATGACGATTACTTTAAGACTCAGTGGTCGCGGGCTAAAACTGATATGCTTAAGATCAAATTGATTCGTAAAGGGCAGACCATTTATTCATTTCGTCATTCAGGTGCCATAGCAGTTTATAAGAAAACTAAGGATATACACATCCTTCAGCAAGTGTTACAACATTCTGATATGGCGGTAACACTGAATTATTTAAGAGGGTTAGGGGAGGTCAGCGACGAGAGACTCAAAGATGTTCTTCCAGAGTTATGATATGTGTAATGCAAGTGTAGCCTGGGCGATAAGCCCAAGCTATATTTTACATCATGGCATCATCTGCAAAGCTATAATAGCAGTTTTCACTCAAAATGATGTGATCCCAGACATTAATATCAAGTAGCTTACCACATTCTACCAGTCGTTTCGTTAACTTGATATCTGCCTCACTTGGTCTGATTGAGCCACTAGGATGGTTATGTGTGAGTATTATTCCAGAAGCAGTACCTTTTAAAGCGACAGCAAACACTACCTTTGGATCAACGTATGTTCCACTCACTCCACCCATTGATATATCGACAATCCCAAGAACATGGTTACTTCGGTTAAGTAGTATGACTTTGAACTCTTCTAGAAACGCAATCCTACCCATATCCCATTGTTGTTTTAAAAGGCAATACGTTTGTTGAGACGAGGTTATCTTAGGGCGATCACTAATGTTGTAATCTGGTTTGTAGCTTACTTGCACTTCAGCTACTTTAAATTGTTCTTGTACCATAGTTGTATCTATTTAAATATGGCACATGTACCAAGCTTTCAACTCAACTAAGTCAAGACAGCAACGGAATAAATAGCCTGTGTAGTGGTACATGAGCGTTTATGCCGGAATTTCTTGAAACGTGTTGAGTGGACAAGCTTAAATTGGTGCAATAGCTAGATAGATACCATATAACTTAATCCCTCATAAAATCCATACCGTTGATTGCTATTAGACAATCCCCAACCATTCTCGGTAAATCTTCAAAGACATCTATATTCCTAAATTTCATTTCACCTCCTACCGCAGCAGAAGTCATGTGAAAATGATTAGTACCGACAAAATTCAATTGGATGTTTCCCCCAACGTCACTGAATTTCTTATCTATTATTATATCATTCAATAACCTAACTGGAGCTCTCCAATACTTCAAACCGCCAATGTCTTTTACTTCTTTAAGTCGACTGTCAAGCATTTCTTTCACTTCGCCTTTGTGAGCGCCAAGCATTACATATTCTAAAGATTGCATCGAATCATCCAAGAGTGAGGCTACAAATTCCAAAGGCACCACGTTCTCTTTAGGTTTGATTGTCCCTATAAATAGTCTGCCTGATTTTGGGCACTTACCATAAAGACATATTTCGCAAACGGCATCTTGTATGTGATAAAATTGTAAAACGTGCCGAGCGATATTCAATAAACTCCAAGCGTCTGGTAATTGATTTCTAACGGTATGCCCTCCTAGGTTTGTTAGAATAACAGACAAGGTGGAGAAACAATTAAATGCCCTTAGGCTACTTCCGGCATAAGCAAAACCGATTTGTGATTGATAATATATGTGCTGCGAAGGTGTCGAAAGGTCTTTGCATCGAATAGGAACTTCTAATAATTTAGCTCCCTCTAACGTTATCGCTGAACCCAATCCATCGGATATCATAGTATCTGCAACTGTCCAAATCGTCGGTTGAGTGGTTTCGCTTTCTCTGTTAAACCATGAAAGTACTAATGTCATATATAATTAAATAAAAAAATCGTTAATAGATACTATATATCTTTACCTCTTGATATCTAGCCTTACATCAATGCATATGGCGTCGTATTCGCTTATTGCTTTGACGAGCCGCTATTACTAGACTTTCCATTCATTCGTGGAAAACCTTTCCCTAGTTTGGTTGCTGCAAAGATTTCATCAGCTTGTTCACTGAACAGATTAACAGCATGTTTACAGCAGGAGAGAAATCCTGATAGGTGCACTTCATATTTACCTTTACCTGATGATGGTTGGACTACTACAAATGGAATGCTACTCAAGGATGTTAGGGTTATTTCGGCACCTATGATGGAATTATGCACTAATTTGCTTCTCACCATGTTGTACAGATTCTGTATTTCAAATGCGCTCAGAGATAAATTGAAGTAATGAGAATTCAAGATAAAGAAGTGTTTATAGCCGTCTTCGTCGATAACTCTTTTTGTTCCCTCTACAGTTATCTCGAGCTTCAGATCAGACTTTCTATAGTAGCTCCCAATGGTATCGACAATGGTAAATAATATCAATGCAGCAGGATATCCAAGCGTACCACCATTTGCATTTTTCCACATTTGAGGGTCGATTTTCTTATATCGCAAGAGCCAATCAACTGTGAAAAGATGCTCCTCCAAGGCTTCAAGAACCATTGACTTAGGCGTGATATGTCGTTCTTTACTGAATGGGTTTGGCATAGTGTACATCTGAGATAATAAAATATGGTGCAAGGTTACTCTAGTACCTATGATTTAGTTTTCTTCTTGATACTTGCTAACATACTCTCTGCCAAGGTAGCTAAGTGTGGGGCTGTATACATATATTCCAAGATTGCGAAAGTTAAGGCCCTCACAATAGGTATCTCTTTTTCACTCAACTCTCCAATACCAGCATGAGCACCTATGTTACCAAAGTCCTTCAATCCTTTAGCAACATCAACAAGCTTATTAGGTATTTCATGACGATCTGCAAGATCTTTCAGCATAGCTGCCAATGTGCCCGACTTAGCTCCATTATCCAGACACACTTGTTCCAATATTCGTCTAAGAAGTATTGCGTATGCATTGACATCAATGTTCTTTATCTTTTCGGCAGCATTTATAGAGCTTGCGATGTGTGAGGGCAGTCCTTGAGGTGTATCAATCTGGTTTGGGTATAAAACCTTGTAAACAACCTCATCATCTGTATCCAATCCATCATGCCAGAAGTATGTGGCAATATTATTTTTTTTGCATGATGGGCATTTGAGAATGCTATAAAAGTCTCCGCTATAACCTATTTCGTATCCATCATGGTCATAGTATGGTGTAGACGAGTTGGCTGTCCCGATAATTTCCATAGGCGCTATGTTACCACAATGACCACATGTAATGGTTGATGAGAGATTGTTTGGCATTAAGTTAAATTTTAGATGTGCTGACAAGATAATAAGAATTCTCCTAACAGCAACTATTCAAGGTATCAATCCATCCTATCAATATCCAAGATTCTGTACTTAACCTTAATTTAAGGGGGAGGTTTCAGTTTTTGGATATACTTTAATGCTGTGTTGTCGATGTTGTGTTTATAAGGGAAGTTGCATTCTAATATGACTGTTTACCTTTTATAACAGCAAGCAACAACGCACATTTTTATATCAAGGGGGTTAATAAAACAGATATGATTGGAAAATGTGCACGTTCTACACTAAACATCATCATCGGTGTTCAATGGCAGTAACAAGTCTGAATCATTGTTTGGTTTCTTCAAAGTTGATACTGCATTAACTCGTTTGCCAACCATCACACGTTTCATTAGCTCCTGAGGGAAGGTATCAAGTACAGCCATTTTGGTTTCAATTGGAAGCGTCTTGCTTAACCAAATCTCTTCTTCAGGTTTAGTCAAGATCACTGGCATACGTTTCTTTGAATGGATTTCAGCAACTAATGCATTAGCTTTGGTGGTTAAGATGCCGTATGTTCTAAACTTCTCTTTTGTTTCAGGGTCTACCCATTGTGACCACAAGCCTGCAAAACAGAATAACTTTCTATCTTTAACAGTAAAGCGATAAGGTTGCTTATCACCTTTATCAATTTCTTTCCACTCGTAAAAGCCATCAGCCATTACTAAACACGTTTTATGGTTTACTAGCAAAGGTCTCCATAGCTTGCTATCTAAAGCAGTTTCACTTTTAATATTCCAGGTGTCACGGGTCAGTTTAAGGCTGTCCGCGAAGTAAGGCACGATACCAAAAGCCATCTGTTGAATGATGTCTGGTTCATCTGCGGTAATAACTAATCCTTTCTGTGTGATGGCTAGGTTGTAGTTTGGTGTCCACTCTCCTTGAATTTGGTGTGGATGGGTTTTAAGAATTTCTTTTTCCTCTGCTGTTAATGTATATCTAGCACACATGGTTACCTTTTAAACACAACAACAATAAACAGAGCCAGTTAGTTTTTCTTCTTCCTCTGCTTCGGTGTGTGTGTATCGTTTATCTGAGTTAGAGTTGAAGCTTCTTTAAGAAGGTAGCGTTTAAGTAGGTTTAACAGTTCTTTCATATCATTTAACTTTTATAATATCATTCCAGTTTGTAGTATAATGCGGTCGTAGGAACTCACGCTTCATCGACCACTTTTGATTCTTTCCCTCGCCAGCCATCCGCAAGGTGCCTGCTCCATAATGTAAGTTAAGCTGATCCAATACCTTGGAAACCTTATCATACTTAACCCCCTTAAACTCACTGAAGATGTTGAGTTGGACTTCGGATTCAGGTATTAAGCCAGTAGCGTTTACCTCTACCTTTTGATACATGTAACCCCTTAAGTAGATTTTTTTTAATCCCCAAAGTGCTGTTTTTATAAGGTCAACAGTGTTATTGACAGGGTGTTCAAGCGGTATTGTAATTGCCGGATAAGCTTGCAATTCTGCTGCTACAAACTTGTTCGTCAACAATCTAACTGACAGAACTGTAGTGCATAATTTCTCTCTACGGAGCTTGCTAGCAAGCCTAGCGGCATAGTTGGATGTTGCTTCAATCAGTTGATTATAATCTCCTGTAAGCTTTCCAAATGCTCTACTTGTACACATTCCTTTCTTTGGATCAAGTGCGGTTTTTAACGGAATGCAACTTTCACCCCACAGCTCACGCCACATTCTGACGCCAACAATTGTCATATGTGTTTGAACCCAATCAACTGGCAAGGCTCGAAACTGTGCTGCCGTTTCGATTCCATCCTTGATAAGCTTATGTGCGAACTGTCTGCCAACACCCCAAAGATCTTCAACAGGATAGTCTGCAAGCGCATCATTGATTTGTTGTTCGGTTTCCAATACCATTACACCATTGTGCTTCTTTGATGTTTTGTTTGCAACCTTGGCCAAAACCTTTGTTGGTGCTATACCTACGCTGATCGGAATGCCAGTGTTATTGATGACTGTCTCTCTTATTTCAACACCGTAATCTTGTAGGTTATCAAAACCACTCAACCCTAAGAAACATTCATCAATACTGTATACTTCAACCTCGGGAGTAAACCTTGCGAGATTAGTCATTACCCTTGCGCTAATGTCGCCATATAAAGTATAATGGCTACTGAATACAGCAATTTTGTGCTTTTTGATTTCATCTCTGATCTTAAAGTAAGGTGCACCCATAGCAATCCCACAAGCCTTCGCTTCATTGCTACGAGCGATTACACAGCCATCATTGTTGCTTAGTACAACAACTGGTACACCATTAAATTCAGGTTCAAACAACCTATGGCAGCTCGCATAAAAGTTGTTACAGTCTGCTAATGCGAACATTGTTTTGCTTTGAATGTGGTAAGCAAGTCCAGGTCACTGCGCCAAATACGGTGACATTTCTTCCAGTGATATTTAAGCAGGCATCCATAGTATCATTAAGACATAAGTAGGTGTTATCTCCTTTGGTGCAAAGCTTTCTTGTAAGCCATTCCCCTTCAACAGAACAGACGATTAGCATTCCAGAAGTAACTTGAACCGATTTGTCAACCACTATGATACTACCTTTCATTATCCCAAAATACCTCATTTGGTCATCGTCACACTCGAAGTAAAAGGTGTTTGTTGGGTCGCTTACGATCCTTTGAGCGATATGCAATCTACGCTGTTTGTAATCCTCCGCAGGAGATATAAAGCCTGAAACACGTGATGGATTGTCCAGTGTATCAAGCACATTATTCTTTGGTATCTCTAGTTCTCTAATCATAACACTGTTGCTTTATGTTTCAAAATTACTAAAAATATTAGCAAAGACAAGCGGTGTTGATAGATAGCTTACAAACGAAGCTAAAATACTATTAGTGTTATACTTAACAGCTGCACATTTTGTTTATAACTTGGGCTTAAACATAGCAGATAGGAAATAAATTGTGCGTATGAGTGGAACTTGATTTCTTACAAGTCTCTATTTTTAAATAATTTAGGTTAAGCATACTTATTTCATACTGTCAATGAGATACCCTACTAGCAAATTTAAACAATAGCCTATAGCTGTTACTACTAAAAGTAACCATGGAGTTTCCTTTATCAGTGTTAAAATGCCATTGACAGTTAGACCGTAAATCTTTTTGTTGCTTGCGTTGACTTTCAACTCACCGGATTCAGCTTTGTTGATGATGACTTGAATAATATCCACTTTTCTTAGCGTTGACATATGCAACTTCAAATATTCTTTATTATCGAAAGAATCGGCTTCCTCTTGACCAGTCATTGCGTTGACGGTGCTTATGTTATTTCTGTCAGCTAGATTCAATAGCCTACCTTTTGGTCTATTCACTTCATAGTCATCTGTATATATTAGTTGGAGTATTCTTGGAAAATCAAACTTTAAATCATCAGGTATAGTGTGTGGTTGTCCGTCAAGTATCCTCAGTCTGTTATTAATAGCTAAAAAACCATAGTTTGAGTCCCGCATATTCCAGTGCACCCACTTAGCAGAGGGATGCTGTTTAACAAAATCAGTAAACTCAATTAGCATTGATAATTCAACCATATCATATTCCATCTGACTAAGATTGTCAAAGTCGAGATTTGCAAACTGAGCGTGTAAATGAATTGAGAAAGAGTTAGTTTGGGATGTCATCAAATTAACAATACAGATTGACGTTACCCTAGGCGTTCTACCATGATTCGTTACAAACGATTCACATGAGTAGTGTATGATAAAGCTCCTGCTTTTATCCTTAATTATTTGACTAAGTTGATCAAAGCCATTGCGACGCTTAGTCAATCGTGGAGAATTAAAAATGTTCATTTTAAATTGTTGGTATGATTATATCGTTCATATCATTCAACTGGAGAATAACAGGCTGTTTCAGTTTCATTGACTTACCGATTGCGATGCAATGCCTCTCTTCAAGAGTTGGAAGTAAATTAGAATAGTCAGAACCTATGTAGTTCTCAAGAAACTGCTTTCCAGTATCATCGAAGATTCTCATTGCGAAAATAGTATTACATTGATTCAGTATACTCTTGCTTATGTTAGCAGTACGTTGTGTTATTACTAAGGTTCCCAAGCCATATTTTCGGCCTTGAAGAATTACTTTAGCAGTTCCATTTGTGGCACTTTTGTCCCCCTCGTTAGATATTGAGTTCCATTCTGGAACAAGTGAGTGTGCCTCTTCGAGTACAATTAGATATCTAGCTTCATTAGTTTCCCCCAATGCGCTTGCATTAACTATTAATCTTTCAGATATCAATCTTGTTTTCTCCGCAGGAGTTAGGTCAACTTTTCCAGTAATGTTAAAAGCACTAGCAGCCTTGGAAACGTTGTGTATGTCTGGGTTAAGTATCAATACCCTCTTGTCAGATGCAATGAAGGCATCAATCTCTGTATGTAGGGTTTGTTTGTACAAAATCTCATTTCCCCATGTTTGAGGATTTGCAGAATTCCCAGTATTGTTACCTTGTCGTATGGCTGTAATAGCAGATAGAGAAAGATCTGTTTGTATTAAAGCAGAGGCAATATACTTCGGTAGTGCCTTTGCATATTGATTTGTCAAATCAATACAAAAGATCTTCACTTCAGTAGTTGCAAGAAGCTTTTGAAGTATTTCAAATGTCAGACATGATTTGCCAATTCCAAGTATTCCTAGAATTGCTGTGTTGTGAGTTACAAGCTCATGTGAAGATTTTATAGCAATGCCATAGTCGGTGTTTGGTAACCTACCGATAAACATATTACTATCATATTTAACCTCCAGTGGATTTAAAAGGAAGGTAGGAGTATATATTTCAGGCAACCATTTAACGGTATTTAGTTCATTTGACATCGCATCATATTGCCCAAGCTTTTGAGCAGTGCCTATGATGAATCCATGAGTGTCTTTAAACTCCAAGTTTTCCTCATTAGTTCTCGCATCTATTATTTGAAAGAGAACTGATCTATTAGCAATTTTAGTTTCGATAATGGAGCCCTCTCCAATACCACGTTCCACTTGGAGCTGATCAGTAAACAGTTTATTAAACCTTATCTTGTTTATCGTGGAACCCTCCCACACAGTTCCTACAAGGGAATTAAAATTAAGGTATGTCGAATTGGTTCTTATGATTTCCCTTAACTGTTCATCAATGGATTCGAGATTAAATAGATAAACAGCATTAGACTTAGAATAAATGGATCTCTCTCCGCTAAGAGGCATAAGTGAAGTTATACTAAAAGAAATAAGGTTCTGCTGTGAATCTCTGAGTGAGAGTATATCTAACCACTTCTTTGCCAATAGTATTCTTTCATTCATTACTATCCCAACCGTACCATTTTTAACATTCTCTAAATAAACTAGTTTGCCTTTAAGATTGTGCTGTCGATGTTCATTGTCTATCTCAACTTCAACCTTATAGAGATCGGTGCTCTCATGTCCAATAACTTTACCAACATAATAGATCTTGCTACCAGTAGCATTTAGCGAGGTAATCAGTTTTGTGATGTACTGAACTAACCAAACTATAGGTCTATTGATTGCAAGTAGAAATCCGAAACCTATTAGAACAGGATATTCAATTTGATTAAATCTGAAAAAAGAGATCACAATGTCAAAGTACAATATAGTAAACACAAACTCTGGTCTCGATAGAGTGCAGATTATGCTAACAATCGCCCTTTGCTGCCTTTCGAATTTCCCATTGCCATGAAGAAAGATCATTAAAAGTGCAGTTACTATAAAGAATACACTTGCATATAACCAATAATTATACATCGAAAGACAATGACGGCTATCAAGTCCGAGCATAAATATAAATATTGCTACCCACCTCGTTATGACGTCTACAGGTTTTGAAAAGAATGGTTCAGTAATGTAAGTACTTAACACTAATGCAAGCCCGGTTGCGATCAAAAGAATATTCAGATCACTATTAGTGTCTACAACGAACTTCCAACTATTGGTAAAATAATAACCAATCAGTAGTATTAGGGACGTATAAATTGCTACTACAGCAAACCGTTGTTTTATGTTTAAGAGCATCGTTGAGTGAGTGAAGATGGACGTATTGAAAGAATTAGATATTCAAATATAGCAAACTAAATGATATGCGAACCTAACCTGCGAATGGAGAGAGGGTCACTGGAGTAAAGCTTCATAGAAGCGGTGCAGTGTTATGTTTATGCAATAAACACGAGGCTTGGCGGTATTGTTGATTTGTAGCTCTAGTTTGGATATCTATTCAACAATTGTGACAAGCTGAAGCCTGAACGACCGCGCAGGTTCGCCAAACTAGGAAAGCGGTTAGGTTTATCCAGGATGAAGCGGAACGAATCCTTTATGAAGTGTGGCCAATCCTAGATAAAGATAAGAGAGCTTTCATGAGGTGACTGCTTTGCCAAAATTAAAACCATGACACAAACGAAGTGACTGGCATGTGTTTTAAGTGGCATTAACCTCACCGAATACCGATCTCCCTAATCATATTGGCACTGTCTTTCGCTAAGTATGACAAGCTCAAAAGTGAACGCAGTACCTTATAAAGCAAGCACAACAGATGCCCTCTTCCACAAAATCAATGACTAGACCGAGCCTTTCCACTGTGTAAGCAGCAAAGGAGTGAAAGGCTTGGTTTAGGAATGCAAAATCATTTCACTTAGTATAAAGGTAGCTCAGCCACGACTAAATAGTCATAAATAGAACCATCTTCATTGCAGAACGCAACAACGCCATCTTTCCACATATGGCAAATAGGTGTTCGTCCCAATCCCTTTATACTATCAACATCGTGCGATGTAGCAAACACATTATTTAAAGACCTGTATGCAAGTATACGGTTAGTAATGTTTTGCTTATTTTCGCTAGTGAAAGCTAATACCGGTTGAAATTCTCCAAGACTATACTTTCCAAGACATACTAAATGTATTAATTCACAATCCAAAGTATCACCAGTGGTCTTTAGCTTTAATGATTTACTAAACGATATTATAGTTTGTGGATCAAAGAGGTTTTCTTTCTTATATTGATCTTCAATACTTCTCCAATGCAAAGCTAGCAATCTAAACTTACTAAATGGAGTTAACGGATTCGAATAAAGGTTGGTAATCATTAAATAGTTTAGCAGCGGTAAGACTATCCTCTTTGGGTAAGGCTGTTTGCATAGAAAGTCAAATGCAAGCGTCTCGTGTACATGACTTTCAAAATTGGTATATTGTAATGGGTCATAAATACAATGCTTTTCAAACTCAGTGACTAAGTGGTTCTTTTCATTAAAGCCTGTCTGCTCCAATGCCCTTGCCATTAACGATGATCTTGTTAACGATTCACAATTATTGTATAGTGAAAAACCGGCTTTATAGATATGATCGACAAGGTCAGGGATTGTTGCATCTTTAACTAAATCTTTCGGTATGTCAAAATCGAATTTTGGAAGTTGCCTTCCGATGCCTTCTAGAAATGTAAATGGACTAATTGTATAAGCGTGCTCATTACGACTGATTTCGTCGAGAATAGGAATGCTTCCTAGTGAATGGGCTAGCCTTTCAAATGCAACACCATCTTCAGATTGAACTAAACAACGATATACATTTGTATCAAATAGGTAGTGATACATATAGATTATTACTTGTTGATACCAAGTATAACAAAAAAGAGCCACATTGCTATGGCTCTAAATCATGATGAAACAAGTGGCGGTTGTTTTCTGCCAGGAACTACCCTTGCCATTGTGCAATTACAACACTTAAACGTCCGCTCTTATGTCAGTACCACTTGTTCACCATAATATTTTTATAATTACTATTATCCAAATCTAACCAGTTTATTATAACTCTTTTATATCACCTTCATATTGAATTATAGGATCCTCTTCTGATGTTAGGTCAAGTTCGAAATGGTCACCATCATTAGCAATTACAATTCGTAGTCTAATTTTACATGACGTTGGTGTTGATTCTCCTTGAGGATACCAAATATAATCAATTGTGTATCCCGCAAATTTCTCCTTTGTTTCCTTATGCTCAACGATATTTATCAATTTAAGTCTACCAGTTTCTACCATCTTTTCTCCAATAAACTGGTTCATGGCTGCACCTTTTTCGCCAGTTGTGATCATTATCGAAAACATCTCTTTCTTAATTCGTTCCTGGTATTGTGGTTTACCATCAACTTTGATTGACTTAATTATGAGATGGTATTGAGCGGTTTGAGCTTTAGTATGTGTTGCAAATAGTATAACAAGACATATTATTATTAACTGTTTCATATAAGACTGATTAATTATCAGTTGCCCATAAAACCAAAAACGCAATTAACCAGTATGCACCAAAGGCTACAAGCAGCAAAACGATTGGGTTATCTGTTGGTGTAATTTCTTCTATTAAATCATCAAATCCATGTAGTAGCCAAATGTAGATTTGTGATAAAAGGTAGCCAAGCCAAATGAAACGCTTGATTTGTTTGCTCTGTTGAGTGTAGTTAGAGAATGCGGACATTAGATTGATTTTATCCAGTAGTCCAAACTGGTGGTTTATGCAAAAAAGCGTTAGGACTGAGCTTTGTCTGCGTCTAAGAGGCTCGGCAGAACCTGACAACAACAAACAAGCCAGCACCTAACGCTTTTTTGCGCAGGTGTTGAACTCATCTGTTCTTGTTGTCTTAATTTAATTTTGCCGATTTCCTTAGACAAGAACGGAAAGCTTAACGCTTATATCTTTATATAGTAATTTCTTAATTTACTTCATTGTCACAAAGCTAACAAAGAGAAATGAATATAGGAGCATCACTGCTCCCATATTTTTATGCCGCTTCTTTCTCTACTGTACCAATGGAAACATAACCAGTTTCTCCCTCTACAACTCTGCGATAATAAAAGTTGTGTAAAGATTCAGCAGGCAGATAGTTCACTCGCAGTGCGTATTCAATGCCAACGGTATTATCATTGGATTGGGTCAACTGATAGCACTCTCTAAGTAAATTACTTGTTAATGTACTACCAAACTTCTGCAATGCTTCTTCGCCGAGATCAATGAAGATATAGAAGGCTCCGTTTTTTGGGGAGAGAGATAGAGTTATATTCCAATGGTAACAAATGAACTCCTTAACTAGGTTTGCGTTCTGTTCGTTTTTGGTGTGATCCATCAGTGCATAGGTTCTGAATTTGGCAACGTCAAATCGCTTTAGAAGCTCTTTAGCTGCATCAACCATTAAGGTGTAGGCTTTTTCTACTTCTTGGTTTACTTGTTGCACATCAGTTGTAATGGCAACATACTGTGTCTTAGATTGTGCTTTTGCTTTGGTTTGTGTTTTCATTGTTTTAAGAATTAAAAATGATTAAATAGAAAGGCACCCTGTCAAGAGTGCTGTAGATTGTTAGAATAGCTAAGTTTGAAGTGTCTGTTTTAAAAGGTACTGCGTTGGTTTAAACGCAATTTGACTGAAACGAAAAAAGCCTAGTTGTAAAACCAGGCTTTAGTGTAATAAATTGCTTTCGTTAGATCTTGTTATATTCAAGTGTATAAATCCTTTCTTTAGGCTGGTATGCAAGTACTGCTTTGTAGAAAGCAGGAAAGTCTTGTTTTTGGTTTATTTCATTAGTGTACATTGGGTGCAGTACCCTTTTAAACCAAGCACGAATTTCAGCCTCAAAAGGGCAATTATAGAATTGGTAATCCACCTCGTACTTTTCAATATAATTACACCGGACATGGAAGTATAAATGTGGGGTTATAAAAGTCCAGAGACCATCTGGATCAAAGGGATCTTTTTTGCAATTAATCTCAACAACCAGCCTGTCTGATTCATTGGGTAGTTTGCTGTACATTTCTTTAATTCGCTTTAGTAGATCGTGGTACATGTATTCCATACCTTCATTCAACGCCCGTTGTAATGGTAATGCTCGCCTTGCTAGCCTGTATTTCTTCCTTACTGGTTGTTGTGGATTGTTTGGTTGTACGTTTTTTTGATTAGCTGCTTCAAAGTTCTTCATTTTGTTCGCTCTGGATTTTAATATCTTGGAAACTCTTTTCTTTAAATCAAAGTCTGTATGTAGCTGTAACCTGGCTACAATCCCTTGATTTCTCATCGGAAGCATGAGGGGGGCTTGTATCGGAACTACCTTGCTGCGAAAGGCACAAATAAAATTTGATTTACTGAAGCACTACTCTTAGTATGGTTAGTAGAATTCTTTGCCTTATAAAGCAACAGGGAAAAACTGCTATCTAAAGCTACCCCACAGGGCAAAAGACTTTCAATTATTTGAATGGATTGGGCATGATTTCCTTACATCGGTTCAACATTATATTTTTTGTTTTATCAGATAGTTTGGTAATAGTACGTCACAGGTAACTTTTGTTTTGATGAGGTTACCTGACGCATACTGTAACTATAACAGTATATTTACTTCCGTTAGTTCCAGTACGTGTCAGGTAACTTTTTCACTTCCGTAAGTCCCTCAATTTTCGTATCTTTATATGCAGATTGATAGTTCAGTCAAATATAAGATCAACCTTCATTAATGCCCTTTGTCTAGGTGCAAGATCAGTACAGTCAAATGATAATGAACAATGAATTATGTATCAGGCCAGTTTGTGGCCTTACCAAGGATAACCAACCTTAACACCCTAAAACTTAAATACACAGATATACTCACTTATACAGCATTGAGATCCTTTGATGGTGATGAAGGCTGTTTTCCCTCTTATGAATCCATTTCAGCAAGAGCAAACTGTTCAAGAGATTTTATCATCACCTCTATAAAACGTCTTGAAAGATCAGGGCTTATAAGTGTAAAAAGAACAAGAAAACGCCTCGTTAGAGATCGTTTACCTGTTAACGAATATAGGTTTAAACACTTCGATCTATTTGATCCCATCCCTTATGACATATTCGAAGCTACACTTACGTTGCACGATAAAGCAATGCTTTTGAGCTTGCGCCAGTTTTTTTATGATGTCAAGATCAGACCATTATATTCCTTAGCTAGAATTGCCAAAGAATTGAAACTGTCCACTAAAGTAGTTCAGCAAAGGTTCAGATCACTGATAGAACTCGGTTACATAGTCAAGTTAAAAGTGCCACGCAGAAATCTGCGCTTCAGTTACAAGTATGAGTTGAGCAGCCAAGTTAACTGGATTTGGGATCGAAGCAAGCTTAATCTAACGAATGGCCTCGGTCTATTGTTGAGAGTAAGCTAAAGAGGCTTGCACATTTTCTTAACATCGGGGTTAATAAAACCAGTACTCAAATTAAATGTGCAAGCTATGTTAAACTATTCAGTTGATGTCAATGATGGTTTTTCACGTGTCGAGTTCAAACTCAATGGATTAAGCTTTCGTTCCAATATCTTATACATTCTAACCGATGTCTTTTTGATACCCTTTGCGTCGACAAAGACTTCTGTTCTAGTTATTGAGTCTTTCTCTAGTTGTTTTAGCTCTTTCTTTTTTAAAGCCACGTGACCTGTGAATGGGTGGATACGAAAGTACGTTTTGATGTCAGTAGCCTTAGCGGTTTTCTTGATATCGAAAGCATCATATACTTCTTGTATCTTAACTTTAATCTTTGCAGTAGGGTAGCTCATTCCTACCTTAAATAGCTTGGTAATGGCATCTATAAGTCCGTGATGATTCAGTCCATTTTCTATATCATACATGAGAAGTGCTCTTTCGATTGCAGTTTTCTTGTGCCCTAGTTGTTGAATCTTTGGCATGCCCAAGAGTTTTTCTGCTCTTACAATCAGAGGAAAGCGGCTGCTTATCTCCTTAAAATTTGTTGTTCTTTGTGCAGAATCGTCCTCAAATTGGTTCTCAATCATTTTCTTACAGCACCACTCAATATTTTTTGTTGAGTAGCGACTCATGCTTTTGGACATCGACACGAAATCCTCTTCTAGATAGATTTTATGTTGTTCCGTTACATTGAAAAGCTCTGAGAATTCGTATGCAAGTGGCAACGCAATCGGGTGACCGTAACATTGCTTTAATCTCCACTCATAAAGATAATTGTCAAGCTTAAAATGATCTAGTTCCTCTTTTGTGTTTATAAGGTTGGCGTATGGAAGGAGGCGCTTCTTGCCTTCTTCATATATATCAATTGCTACTTGGTTCGTTACCGTTTGCTGTAAATCACTCAAGGCTTTATAACCCATGTAGGAGTATCCTACTGCCGATAAAGCATTGTTTTCCAATTTCACCACAGCATTTCGTTTGTTATTCACGATGTGAGTAGCAGTCCGAAGTCGATCCTTCATCTCTTTGCTGTCTTTTGGTTGCCTAAACCTGCCAAGTATTTGATAAACATCGGTGTTTGGGTCAAGCATTGTATGGTCAGCAACGCTTAAATCAGTCAGAAGCAACACATCAGGCATTTGCTCAAAACCTTCAATGTCAAGGCCATTGTAAAAGCTACTTGTTAAGAAGTTGATTTTAGATAGATTGGTGGTGTCTACTTTTGAATATGCGTTGAACATACCCTTTAGTTTGAAATCCTTGACGCCATCTTCGGAACAGTAGATGTTGCATTTCTCTATTAAGTTGTTGTTGTCAATGAGAGCCTTTATACCGTTTAACGAATTGAAGAAAACAAACAACATTTCACCATCGTATTGATCTATATAGTCTTTGAATGCAGCTCCTAGGTTGTTTACACATATTAGTTTGATTTGCTTTGTGATGTTTCTGCAATGATTCACTTTGATCATCCTGAACCCTTGTTCAACCAGCTTAGGATGTGTTGGTTTAAAAGGTGTAGCGGAGATCATAGCCTTGTTCTTAAACTGAAAGAAGTAGTCAGCGAAGCTTGATATATTTACCCTGTAGCCTACATCTGTCGTTATCTTATGCGACTCGTCGCAAAGTAAGAATACTTCGTCAAATGCATCAATATCGCATTCCTTCAGAGCTTTAACTACTTTTCCAAGCCCCTCAGGTGTGGAGAGAAACTTCATATGTCTTGAGTTCCTTGCGGTGATATACTTCTTCAACTTTTCAATAGTTACCGCTTCGGTAACCTCTTGAGTGTAATCCTCTTTGTTATGTTTTGCATGCTTGCTGGCTATCTGACTCTTATGCGGCAGGAGAATAATGCTATGTCGCTTTGCTTTGATCTCTGCATATGTAGCTCCCCATCCGGTAATTACTTTGTTAATGATAACATTGGTCGGTATAGGGTTTAGCATAGGCTCATCAGAAAATCTCATAGCTGTAGTGTTAATAGTATAGTCGTAATCTTTTAATGGATGGATCATTGTCTTATCTGTTTATTGATTTAAGGTTACTTTTGATTTGTTAGGTTTTGTGCTTGAAGTGCAAAGATTAACTCGTTTGTTGATTCGTATTCTTCAAAGGCATTATCCTCCTGTCGAAGTAATGCTTGCATCACCTCATCATTGATGTCTATTTGGCTATTGATTGCTTCCATGAGTTCAATATCATCATCATTACTTAAGGAGACTGCATCTGCCAACTCTATATCTGCTTTAGTTTCTTCAATAGACCCTAATGGAAATGAAGTGAGGTTGTTAAGTAAGTCCCATTCAACATAGAATCTTCTCTCGGCGTTTACCGCAGTAACCTTAGCATCCATTACGTGAATGATGCTCTTTAGTAGGTTGGTCTGAAGCTTGTGCTTTGGGCCCTTTGAGTTGTTGCCCTCAAAGGAGTGAAGTTGTATGGTTACATTGAAGTCAAGTTCAAAGTGGTCACCTTCGTGTCGTTTCCACAAACATCTTGCGATTCTGCAATCAACTCCAGCAATGACTTGCTTGGCGATACTCATTATTAAATAGTAACCTTGTCTTGGTGCAAGGTTAGACATGTTAACAGGTTTCAGTAGGTCATACTCACGATGTTTCTGATTGATTTGAAATTGCCGATTATTCATCTTTGCTTGTTTAAATTCAATTACATTATTGAATTACAACACAAAGGTGCGGCTACTAGCCTAGGCAAAAGGCAATACTATTATAATGAAATCAATCTGTTTTATTGCCTTGATAAACAGACACTTGCTTGTTGTTCTGAAAAAGTGCGTAGATGTAGTCTTTAGGTTCTGAATCAAAATCATCAATGGTGATATAGTCAAGCATTTGAAGTATATCAAAGAAGAAGTTTGCTTGCTTGTCAGAAAGTTTTGCGTTGGTTGGTAATATTAAATGTGTCTCGTTTACAAGGTAGCCTTGTAAATACAAGCACAATTCAACATATAGTGGGCGGAGTTTAAATTTAGGGTTTTGTAATTTCAACTTACTTGCAGCTATGAGTTTGTCCAATGAGATAAGTTCGTCGTCTCCAAAGCCATTAAACAGCTTGTAGATTTGCGATCCAAACAAGCTCAATGGAAATTCCTGCTTTTCTAGCTTATCTACTATGCTTTGAATCATCCACTCTGCAATTCCACTGCTATTTATCGTTAGTGTCTGGCTTAATGATGGTTTTATCGCAAGTTGTACTGTTTCATGTTGCTTAAGATTCTTAATGCCAAGCAAAAATGTTGCTACCTCTTTAAGTTTCTTTTCTTCATTGTGTTGGTGCAATAATGTAGTATGCCTTTCTCCGATTTCTTCGTTCTTGCGCAAGATCAGATACAACAGTTCTTTGTAGTGCTCTTTAAGATCGAAACGCTCTAATATCGAAGCTAAACGAAGCTGAAGCTGTTCAAAGCCAGCATTGTCAAGATATTCAAGGTTTACTACAACTCCACCATCAGATTCAACTTCTAAGATATACTCTTCACTTAAGTTTATGAAGTAGTCGGTGAGCCTTCTAAAGTCTGGAAGTAGGGTCGTGGTAAACATAAACTTCTTGTGGATTAACTGTGATCAAAGATAGAATCTACATCAATAAATCAAAAAAGTGCGTCAGTATATGCGTCAGCAGATGATGTATTGAAGCGGTTTTTTCTTGTTGCATTGGGCTAAAGTGAGTATATTAGCTTAATCAAATACTTGTAGTCATTACTGCATCAACACTTGTCTAATCGCCCTTTAAACAAAAAAAGCCCATCTTTCGATGAGCTTTTAATCAGTAGCGGGGAGCAGGATCGAACTGCCGACCTCAGGGTTATGAATCCTGCGCTCTAACCATCTGAGCTACCCCGCCGGGTTGAAATATTTGTGTATATTATCAAATATTTAGCTGGTTATTTTTTGGAGTTGCAAATATAGAATAAATTACCTTTCTTTAGAAAAATAAATAAAAAAAAATACTCCGGAATATATTCTGGTAATGAATTAACATGGCAGAAAAGAAAAAATTTACACTTGAGTACGAGGTTAAATCGTCACCACGAATATTGTATAGCTTTATCAGTGAGCCAAATGGCTTATCGCAATGGTTTGCCGATGATGTAAATTTCCGCGATCAGGTTTATACCTTTACCTGGGATGATGAACAGCTGAAAGCTAAGCTGGTTTCGATCAAAGAGAACAAATTAGTGAAGTTTAAGTGGCTGGATGACGAACCTCAGTGTTACTTCGAGATGGAGATTGTACAGGATGAGCTGACCAATGATGTTGCCCTTTCTATTACCGATTTCACAACAGACGACCTGCTGGCAGAGAAAAAATTAATCTGGGATAATCAGATTGACTATTTGATTAGCGTTTTAGGTGCCTAGTTTAAAACCGTATTGCTTACCTTTGTAGGGTGAAAAAAATACATCTTCTTTTAATAAAAGCATTCATTAAGCCATTCCTTGCTACATTTTTTGTGGTGATGTTTATCCTGCTGATGTTTTTCTTATTCAAGTGGATCGATGATTTAATAGGCAAGGGATTTGAATGGTACACCATTTTAGAATTGATGTATTATGCCTCTGCCGCCAATGTGGCCATGGCATTACCACTTTCTGTATTGCTTTCTTCTATCATGACTTTTGGTACCCTCGGCGAAAATTATGAGCTGGTTGCGATAAAATCTGCCGGTATCTCGCTTCAGAAAGCCATGCGTCCGCTATTTGTAGTGATCATTTTGCTTACCATCAGCTCGTTTCTATTCTCTAACTATATGCTGCCTAAAGCAAACCTGAAATTCAGTTCTTTGCTTTACGATATCCGAAATAAAAAATTATCTTTCTTAATTAAGCCGGGCGTATTTAATAACAGTATCCCCAATTTTTCCATCAGGGTAGATGCAAAGGATGAAAGTGGAAAACTTAGTGGCATCCTGATTTACGATCACCGTGGTACAAATGGCATACCGAAGGTAATTATGGCTAGAGAAGGGGAGATGAATAAAACATCAGATGGGAAATACCTGCTCCTAAAATTGAAAGATGGTGTGCAATATGAAGAACAGGCGAGTACCAGCGGAGCTTATAACCCCCGCCAGGTTTTAAACAGAACGCGTTTTAAGGAAACTGAACCCCGGTTTAGCCTGGAATCTTTCGATATGAACCGTACAGATCCGAATGCTTTTGGAAACAGTACACCAATGCTCAATTTACGGGGAATTAGTAAAAAGGGCGATTCTTTATCTAAACTGCTTGATACTTTAGGGCAGTATGCAGCTCGGATGGCATCTTCCAATTTCAAACAATTTAATGCTGCGAAAGGCTATTCAAAATTGAAGGTTACCCCGAAAGTAATCAGCGATAATATTGTGAAGGATATACCGAACGGCTCGAAAAAAGCCAGTCTGGATAACGCCTCCAACATTGTATCTGGTATGATCCAGAACCTGTCTAACACTGCACCACGTCACACCGATTTAGTGGGCGAATATATCTTTACCCGGATAGAATACCAGCGGAAGTTCACTTTAGCTGCATCTTGTATCCTGCTATTCTTCATTGGTGCGCCGTTGGGTGCCATCATCAGGAAAGGCGGGATGGGTTTGCCCGTAGTAATTGCAATTTCTTTCTTTTTAATTTATCATATCATTACTACCGTTGCAGAAAAATCTGCCCGGGAAGGTTCTACGAACCCCATTGTAGCCATGTGGATCGCCGTAATTGTTTTATCGCCGCTGGCCGCATTCCTTACTTACAAAGCCACGGTAGATTCTGCCTTATTTGATATCAATTATTACAAACAGCTTTTCTTTAAACTCTTACGAATCAAGCAAAAAAAGTAGGCGATATCCTTTACTTATAAATGATATTTCGTCGATTTTTTTGTCTATTAAGGTTGTACCTTTGTTTTGGCAAAAGCCGTTGCATGTTATCTTAGTCAATAGAAAATAACATGATCTGGCCAGATAAATATGCCGTGAACAAATGCAAACAAAACTGAATACCATAGAGGAAGCCATTGCTGAAATTAAGGCAGGCAAAGTGATTATTGTAGTAGATGATGAAAACCGTGAGAATGAAGGTGATTTTTTAACTGCTGCAGAGAATGCAACGCCTGAGGTAATTAACTTTATGGCCACCTATGGGAGGGGATTAATTTGCGCACCGCTTACAGAAGAGCGTTGCAAGGAGTTAAACCTCGATTTAATGGTTGGTAAAAATACAGCTGCTTACGAAACCAATTTTACGGTTTCAGTAGATCTTGTTGGCCACGGCTGTACGACTGGAATTTCTGCAAGCGACAGATCTAAAACGATGCTTGCTTTGGTAGATCCAAAAACAGCACCTGAAGAATTAGGAAGACCCGGACACATTTTTCCGCTTATTGCCAAAGATGGTGGCGTTATCCGCCGTGCCGGTCATACAGAAGCTGGCGTAGATTTAGCCCGTTTGGCAGGAATGAAACCTGCTGGTCTTTTGGTAGAAATTTTGAAAGAAGATGGCGAAATGGCCAGACTTCCGGATCTTTTCAAAATTGCAGAGCAGCACCAGTTAAAAATTATTTCTATTGAAGACTTAATTGCTTACCGGTTAAACATTGATAGCTTAATTAAAAAAGAGGTAACAATTGATTTGCCAACCGAGTTTGGCGATTTCAAAATGACGGCCTATACTCAGTTGGATAACAGCGCAACACATTTGGCCATTTCAAAAGGAGAATGGGGCGCTGATGAACCTGTTCTTGTACGTGTGCACAGTTCTTGTGTTACCGGAGATATCTTCGGATCATGCCGTTGCGATTGCGGGCCACAGCTGCACAAAGCTTTGGAAATGATTCAAAAAGAAGGAAAAGGAATTGTGGTTTACATGAATCAGGAAGGTAGAGGTATTGGACTGATCAACAAATTGCGTTCATATAACTTACAGGATGCCGGTTTTGATACCGTTGAGGCAAATATAAAATTAGGTTTTAAAGGTGATGAACGTGATTACGGCGTTGGTGCTCAGATTTTAAGATCTGAAGGCATCACTAAGATGCGTTTAATGACGAATAACCCAACCAAGCGTGCAGGACTGATTGGCTATGGCCTTGAAGTGATTGAAAATATTCCGATTGAAATTGAAAGCAATGTACATAATGAGCGCTATTTAAAAACGAAACGCGATAAAATGGGACATTCGATCATGAAAGGATAATTCAGTTAGCAGTTTTCAATTGACAGTTCTAAGTTTCCAATATCCAGTTTACAGTTGGATTGGTGATGGGCGTTTAATATAATGAAGATTTTATCAGCCAGTGGTTTTAACCACTGGCTGTTTTGTTGCGCATGATTGTCATTGCTGTGACGATGCCTTGGGGGGGCAAAAAGTATAAACATTCAATTGGTGTATATAGTCTGATGTTTTTCGTTCAGGAGTAGGATTTCCGCCTTGGTCTTTCCGCCTTGTTCTTTACTCTTTCCTCCTGATCCAGAAATCTTTAATAATGGAGCGCAAAATATTAACCACTCCACCCTGCAGGCACCCCTCCGGAGGAGGAGAATTGCGACCGTAGTAAAGATTACTTCGCCCGCTGAAAAAGCCAGCCTCGCAAGGATGCCTATTGAAGCATGAGCGTCACCACAAAAACTCTCGACCACCAACGATCAACGAAAAACGACCAACGATTAACAAAAAACGAACAACGCCCAACGATGGACGAACAACGCCCAAACCCTTACCTCCGCTGATTCCCTTTGCTCTGATTAATAATCGCTTCTTTACTAATAGATTTATTCGTTTTAACATGCGTTTCGCTTTGTTTCCGTTTTAAATTTCTTCTGTAAGCGCCGGAGATTTTTTGAATAAACTCTTTAAAAGTATCAAACTGTTGCGTGTACACCAAGCCAAAAGAAGTAACGTTTGCTGTCGGACTAATTCCACTGTTCAGGAAGATACTTTGTTGCGTAGGTGGTTTGTTAGCGGCCTTAGCGGTTAAGCTTCCATCTTTTCTGATTAAAAACAATGCTTCAACCTCTCTACCTACGTTATCGTTAGAAAAATCGATCACATTAAAATCGTTCACACTGTTCCGGTCTACAATCCCCGCATTGATAATGAGCCTGTTGTTAAACAACTTGAAAGAGGCATTGGCTTCATTTAAAGAACGTACATTTAAATCGACGAAGTTTAAGTTTAACGAAGATAACACGTTATTGAACTGATTAAATACCAACTCTGTAGCCGTACTGGTTGCGGTAGAACTCAATTGGTTTCCGATAGATTCGCCCCCATTTCCAGAAGCAAAACTTCTTCTGATAATCAAACTAAAAGCCTGTAAGTTCAGGTTATTCTGGTCGCTCAGGTAAGTTTGTAGCTGCTCCTTGATTGATGGTTGTGAAGGGAAATTGATATCAAGTTTTATTTCGGGCTGTAGCAGGAGACCCGTTAATCCCATCTCTACTTCTGTATCTACCCTTTGGTTAGCCAAACTGCTCGCATCTCGGTTAGCCGCTTTAAACAATTCATTTAAGTTAGCCCTTAATGCATAAATAGCTTTCAGGTTAATTTGTGCTGCGGTTGGATTACCAGTCCATCGGATGGTACCGCCTTGCCTGATTTCGAATTTCTTATTGATTACCTCTTGTGCCGTGAAGTCAAAACTACCCGTTTCAATAATATAATCTCCAGACATTTCGAAATCGCCCAGACTATTGATGTTAAGGTTCAATTCTGCGTTACCTTTTCCACTTAGATTACCAAGAGTGGTGAAAATATTCGCCGTTGTACTTGGATCTATGGTTAGTTTAAAGGTAAGTGTTAAGCCATCGAAACTAGTTGTTTTCTTTACTACTTTACTCGAATCAAGACTGATAAAATTAATAAAGTCTTTATCAGATACCGTTTCAGAACTGTTCAATGGTAAATTGAATACTGTTCCGTTTCCGGTTCTGGCCTTAATATCAATCTTCATTTTGCTGGTAGGGCCATTAAATTTGAATACACCCGTACCATATGCTTTTCCGAAGTACACCGAGTTATCTTTCGAAGTAGTATTTAAGGCCATGAAATCAGTGGCCTTCACTTCTATATTCAAAGTTGGGTCGTTAAGGTTATTTAGATCTACTGATCCGTTGGCATTTGCCAGGTGGCCTTCCAAATCGCGAAGTTTGAAGTCTTTGAGGTTAACTACACTATTCGTAACATTGACTTTATCCGTTATGACATAAGTTGTTTTGAGGTAATTCACCATTAATTGTCCTTCATCGAGCGCAAGTGATCCGTTAATGGCAGGCTTATCTAAAGGGCCTTTAACACTTAGATCAGCAGAAATATTTCCTTTCAGATTAGAAACCAGCGTTTTCACGAAAGGCTCCAGGATGGTTAGTTTACTATCGTTCATCTTCACATCCATGTCAATCAGTTTCTCCTTTAAATCAACATTTCCTGTCAGCTTGAAGGTTTCTGTATTATCGGCAGTGATTCTGGTGAAAATGTTAACCTTGTTGGTTTCACTGTTGAAAGATGAGGTGTCGCGAAGCGTTCCGATGTAGATATCATTAAAGTGAAGCGAGTCGATTTTTAGATCATCAGTAGCTCGAGGTGCTTTTAAAATTCCGTACAGTTTGGTATTTCCATTGGCATTTCCAGCCAGCTTTACACCGAAACCTTTTGTAAATGGATTAAGTGTTTTTAAACTGAAATCTTTAAAGCCCACTTCGAGTAAATCTTTCGGATCATCAGACAATAAGCCATCAATCGTTAATTGTTGATTTCCATTCGTTAAATCAAAGTTACTGATGAGGGTTTTTCCATTGTTCAACACAATTCTGACCTTTTCCTGAATCCGCCATTCTTCAGTATTTATTTTAAGAATAGATGGAAGTAAACTCAGGCGTGCAGTGGTATCCTGGTTTTTCGTAAACTCAACAAGCCCGTTTAAATCCAGCTGATTGGCTTCATCGGCGTTAGACATCTTAATGTTGAATGCTAAACTATCATTGCGAAGAATGTTTGAAACGTTTACATCTTTAATATATAGACTATCATTCAATTGAACACGATCAGAAGTAACAATGAGCTGAAGCTGTTCTTTAGTGGTATTTTCATCGAGGATGATATTGTTGACTACGATGCCATTGTATTTCAGTTTTTTAACAAACCCTGTAAGTGTGGCCGTATTGTTTCGCGAATCAAAATCACCCAATAGGGTAGCCCCCTCTTCCATTTCCAATCCGGGAGCAATAAACTGTGCAAGGGGCTCGAACTTTTTAATGCGGAGGTCGAACTTGAAAATCTGATTGTTATACTTTATAATATCGGCTTTTAGCGATGGAATGTAAGTTTTAGCGATGGCTTTATAATAAGATGCAATGGAATTCAGGTCGTAATCGCCAGAAACACTCGCGTCTAAAATGTCTGATTTAATGTTCAGATTTCTATTAATACCAAGGCCTTCGGCCATCAACTGTACTGAATCTACCTTGTAGATTCCCTTCGGGTTTTGGAGTCTGATTTTTTCTATCAGCAAACTGCCTTCTATGTTGTTCAGGTTGGTACCAGAGAAATTCGTGCTAAATTTTGCATCAACCATTAAAGAATCTTTTAGCAGTTTTAACGCTTTAAGCTTCGCCTTGGAGATAGTTGCGTTGAAGTTAAATACCGGGAGTTTCGGATTAAGGTTTACGCCACCATCGAAAACAAGTTTTAAGTTCCGATCATCGATGCTGAGCTTCCCATCAAAATACTTTTTATCGAAAGTACCGTCAATTTTTACGTTGCTGTATCGGTACCCGTTGAAGTCGATGTAATCGATATCGCCATTAATTTTTTCAGAAAGGCTTTTCAGTTCAGTACCACGGCCTTTCACATACAGAGAAGAAGTAATCCTACCCAAAGATTTTTCATCGATCAAATTACCAATGTTGAAATCGAAGGTTTTAACATTTCCCGTATAAGAAGGGACGTTATTTTTATCGATTTTCATATTTACATCGGAAACAATTCTACCGAGCTTTGTCTTGAACTCGCCATAGGCGATAAAATCGTTCTGGAAACCAGTAAAACTTCCGTTAAAATTGATATTGCCGAACTTATTTACAATTACCGGGATAACTTTTTTCTTGCTATTGGTTACGCCAGCAAGAATAGCATCAAGATCTGTTTTATTAGTCCCTGCCATTTCAATTTTCATATCCATGAACGTTTCCCGCCACTTTGGTAGGCCTTTAAGAATGAAATCTCCTTTGATGTATGTGGCTTTACCTGCCTTTATAGAAAGTTTCTTGGCCCTGAGGTTATTCACCAGTCCGGTAATCTGTCCGTCAATATCCAGATCAAGTTTCATGTCATTGAGTTCTGGGGCAAAGAAAGCCACGTCTTTAGAGGATAGGTGACTATCTTTAAATATCGCTTTCATCCTTACATTATCTACATAATGATTAAAATCTTTTAAGGATTTATATTTCATTTGATAATAATTCGTCAGATAGCTATTGTTGGTCACCAGCAATAGATTTTTCAACTCTATTGCATTGCTATCTAAAGTGGCTTCTGCGGTTAGGTTTTTTAAGTAAAAACCGCTTTTCTCTTTTAGTGTAAGGTTTTTAACATTGGTTTTGAGGAGGTGATTTTTCATGTCAAGCCCTTCAAAAATTCCGCTGAGGGCTTTAACATCAACGTTATCAAAATTTACGGCTTTACCTTGCGAGGTATCTTTAGCGGCGTAATTGGTGTAGCGAAAGGCAAATTGGTTCAAAATAAGGCGACCTAACTTCACATCGAAAGGTTTGGTTTTCTTTTTCTTTACCTTAGGTTTACCAGAATCGAAGTAGTCTATGATGAAATCGAGGTTAGAAGACTTATCTTTGAAATCCTTTAGGAAAAATTGCCCGTTATTGATCTGAATGGTGTTGACATCAATAATCTTTTTTTCAATAGAGAGCTGATTGATGTCCACCATGAACTGCGGTGTGCGGAGTAAAGTGTCTTTTTGTAAATCGAGCACTACTAAATCTTCAAGCACAACAGATTTAAAAGGCTTAATGTAAAGGCTTTTAATGGTAATAGTGGTACTAAGCTCTTTAGACAAATACGCTGCTGCTCTTTTAGCAACGTAAGTTTGAACGGGCTTAAACTGTAATGAGAAAATAATAAGCGCAAGCAGCAAAATTATTGATGCAATTACCCAAAGGAGTATTTTAAATAGTTTTTTAATAATTTTGCAGCTTAAAAATATAAATAATTTGTCTGTTATACTTGCTATCGAATCTTCTTGCGATGATACTTCAGTCGCTATATGTAACAACGGCAAAATTACGGCCAATGTTATAGCAAACCAAACTATTCATGAAAATTATGGTGGTGTAATCCCCGAATTGGCATCCAGGGTACATCAACAAAATATTGTTCCTACTATTGAGCAAGCATTAAAAAATGCAAAGGTTACAAAACAGGACATAAACGCAGTGGCTTTTACCCGCGGACCAGGCTTGTTAGGCTCTCTTTTGGTTGGTGTTTCCTTTGCAAAATCTTTCGCACTTGCGTTAAATATACCCTTAATTTCTGTCAATCATATGCATGCCCATATATTGGCGCATTTTATTGATGATCCAAAACCAAATTTTCCATTTTTATGCCTTACTGTTTCTGGTGGACACACACAGATTGTATTGGTGAAAGATTATTTTGATATGGAGATTGTAGGCGAAACACTAGATGACGCAGCAGGGGAGGCCTTTGATAAAACTGCCAAAATTTTGCAACTTCCTTATCCTGGTGGTCCGTTAATTGACCGGCATGCAAAGTTGGGCAATCCGAAAGCCTTTAAATTTGCGGAGCCGCAAATCGCTGATCTTAATTTTAGCTTCAGTGGATTCAAAACATCAATTCTTTATTTTATCAGGAAACAGGAAAAAGAGAATCCGAACTTCATTGCCGAAAATTTAGATGATATTTGTGCGTCTGTTCAACATAGCATTGTTCAAATCTTATTGAATAAGTTAAAGAAAGCGGCCAAACAATATGGCATCAGTGAGGTAGCTATTGCAGGTGGCGTTTCTGCAAATTCTGGATTGCGAAATGGTTTGCAGGAAACCGCTGATGAACTTGGATGGAAGGTTTATATTCCAGCGTTTCAATATTGTACTGATAATGCAGGGATGATTGCCATCGCGGGGTATCAGAAATACCTTGCTAAAGATTTTGTTGGACAAGAGGTAGCACCAATGGCAAGAATGGAATTTTAGATTGGTGAAGAAGGGTTTAGGGGGTTAGATAGGTTAGAGGGTTGGCTAGAAAGCTAGCAAATACAATCTTACTTCCAAATAAAAATAATTAAATTGAATTTATAGATATGACTGGAGCATCATTGGTATTTTGGATTGTTTGTGCAATACCACTTATTGGAATTATATATTACCTGATCAGAAAGGATAAAAACAAATTGAAAGGAAGCTGGGGAGTGATTATTCTGGGCGCTTTAGTAATTGCCTCCTTACTGGTTATTGTATATGTTACAAAAGATTTTAATGCAATATTTAGTCAGAACTAATTAGTGGAACATAGAAAAATCGCTGTGAATTTATTTCACAGCGATTTTTTTATGTGCTATTGTCAAACTATTTTTCTTGCAAATGCTCGCCTGTAACTTCAGCTTTGATTTTAGTTTCAAGCTCTTCTGCTAATTCAGGGTTATCACTTAATAATTGCTTAACAGCATCTCTTCCCTGGCCAAGTTTAGTATCTCCATAAGAGTACCAAGATCCTGCTTTTTTGATGATTCCGAAATCTACACCTAGATCTACAATCTCGCCATTTTTCGAAATTCCTTCACCGAACATTACATCGAATTCAGCAATTCGGAATGGAGGTGCAACTTTATTTTTAACAATTTTAACTTTAACACGGTTACCTGAAACTTCATCAGAATCCTTAATTTGTGAAATCCTACGGATATCTAAACGTACAGATGCATAGAATTTCAATGCGTTACCACCAGTGGTGGTTTCAGGGTTGCCAAACATCACTCCAATTTTATCACGTAACTGGTTGATGAAAATACAGCAACATCCGGTTTTTGAAATCGTTCCGGTTAATTTACGTAGTGCCTGACTCATTAAACGAGCATGTAAGCCCATTTTACTATCGCCCATTTCGCCTTCAATTTCACTTTTAGGAACCAATGCTGCTACAGAGTCAATCACGATTACGTCAATAGCGCCAGAGCGAATTAAGTTATCGGCAATTTCCAATGCCTGCTCACCATTATCTGGTTGAGATATTAATAGGTTGTCGGTATCAACACCTAATTTTTTTGCATAGAACTGATCGAAAGCATGTTCCGCATCAATGAATGCTGCTATACCACCTTTTTTCTGCGCTTCAGCGATAATGTGGGTAGCTAGAGTAGTTTTACCAGATGACTCTGGTCCATAAATTTCAATTACTCTTCCTTTTGGAATACCACCAATGCCCAAAGCAATATCCAAACTGATAGAGCCAGTTGAAATAAAATCAATGGGTTCTATAGCGGTATCGCCAAGTTTCATTATGGTGCCTTTACCATAAGATTTTTCTAATTTATCTAGAGTTAACTGTAATGCTTTTAATTTATCAGGATTTGCGCTTGCCATTTTTTTTTGATTTGATTACGTAAATATAATTGAATTGTCGGCTAAATATACGAGTGTTGGTAATTTGTATTACTAAAATATTTAGCTAAGTTAATTGTTTTTTAGCTAATGTCAATAGTAAAATTAAATTATTTTTATTTTAAGCGCATCTCGCTCTTTTTGAGCTGTTAAACGCTCAAAATACCGACACATATAAGTGATTTCGCAAACTTCACACTTGGGGCTTCTTGCTAAACAAACATATCTTCCATGAAGGATAAGCCAATGGTGCGCGATATGAATATCGTGCTCTGGCAGATTTTTCACCAGGTCCTTCTCTACCGCCAGAGGTGTCTTGCCATTGGTTAAACCTAGTCGGTTAGCTACGCGAAAAACATGTGTATCCACAGCCATCGCTGGTGCATTATAAATTACAGAAGCAATTACATTAGCTGTCTTGCGCCCTACACCGGGCATTTTTTGCAGGTCATCAATCCCGGAAGGCACAATATCGTTAAACTCATTAACTAAAATATTGGCCATGCCAACCAGGTGTTTTGCTTTGTTGTTTGGATAGCTGATGCTTTTGATATAATCAAAAACAATATCTGGCGTAACCTCTGCCAGTGCTTTTGCATTTGGAAAGCGTTGGAATAATGCCGGCGTAACGATATTTACCCGCTTATCTGTACATTGTGCAGACAGGATTACAGCTACCAATAACTGATAGGGATTATTGTAATGTAATTCCGTTTCGGCATCTGGTTGTTTGGCCGAGAAATGTTCTACAAAAAGTTTATAGCGTTCTTTTTTAAGCATGCGCAAATATAACAAGCAAATTGCTGAGTTGGCAGTTATCTTTGCTATGTATAATGATTCAATAAAGATTAGTGCATTACCACATATTTTTGTTCACTCGGCACAAATCCTTTACTAGATTTACTTTTTATTAGCCAAAAGGCGAAGAATGCACCAATGAGTGCCATTGCAGCGCCAACATATGCTGGTGAGGTGTAATCGAAACCGTAAACTAAAGGCAATCCGCCAAAAAATGCACCCAAAGCATTTCCGATATTAAAACTTGCCTGACTTGCGGATGCAGCCAGCATTTCCGAGCCTTTAGCCGATTGTATCATTAACATTTGAATCGGTGCCGCTAATGAGAAAGCAACCGCACCAGTAATAAAGGTCATTATGAGTGCCATTACCTGGTTTCCGGAAACGAAATGTACAATGGTTAAGGCAACCACCATAGCCAATAGCAATACGGCAGATGCCTTGGCCGGGGAATATTTATCTGCCAGCAAGCCGCCAATAAAGTTTCCAGCCATCATACCTAAACCTGCAAGCATTAATATATAGGTAACCGCTTCTGGCGAAAAGCCGGCAACGTCTGTCATTAATGGCGCGATGTAACTGTACCAGGTAAACAAACCACCTGTGCCGATGGATATCATTAAAATAATAATCCAGGCTTCTCTCTTTTTAAAGAAACTGAGTTCAGCTTTAAGATCTCTATTTTTGGCAGCCTCTAAAGCGGGAAGCCATAATTTAAGACTTAATAAAGTAATTATGCCCACCGCTACCACTACAGCAAAAGATATTCGCCAGGAAAAGTTATGCCCGATAAATGTACCTAACGGAACGCCCAAGATATTTGCAATGGTTAATCCCATAAACATTAGCGAAACAGCTTGTGCTTCCTTTCCTTTTTGTGCAATGCGGCTGGCCACAACAGAGCCTACTCCAAAAAAGGCGCCATGTGGTAAGCCAGATAACAGTCTGGCAATAAATAACGTATTAAAAGTTGGCGCAAAGGCGGAAAATGCATTGAAGGCAGTAAACATAACCATCAAAGCAATAAGTATTTTTTTAGGCGGATATTTTCCCGCGATCATGATGAGCAAAGGAGCGCCAATTACCACACCAAGTGCGTATGCGGAAATTAAATGGCCGGCTTTTGGAATAGTTACCACTAAGTCTTTCGCAATATCAGGCAGCAATCCCATCATTACAAACTCTGTTATTCCGATACCTAAACCGCCCAGCGTAAGTGGAAGAAGATTTTTATTCATTTGTGCTTAGTGTTAAAATTACACTATGCAAAAGTAAGATTTTTTGTTTTCTCAATTGTAAAAATCGGGACATCTTAGTTTATCGATTTTTTTGAAAAAGGGAGTAGCCTGTAATTAACTGAAAAGATTGGTTACAAAATGAAAAAGGCTGCCCTACACCAGTAGAACAGCCTTTCTTAGCTCATGTAAATTTTTACTTCTGTCTGCTGTAAGCTAAGATCTTCTTGATGGTTTCATCTTGAGGATCTGCAGCTAAACGATCTAGCTTACCTTTTATTTGATCATAAAATAAGCTGATTTCTGCGTCAGATTCGATGTCAGTTTTAGGCTGAAACATGTTTTGAATAGGTAAATTTACACTTGTGTTTGATGTAGAGGTTTTTGTCATAAGCAAATAAATGTGATAAGTTTAAATAGATAAACGATACTTCACTTGCTTTATTTTACACCCTACTACAAAATTTGTAACATTTACGCTACCCTTTGTATGTCATCTCTTTCGTCTTTAACATTTTCCGAAGGTTGCTTAACGCGTAACGCATCCGGCCTAAGGCGGTATTGATGCTTACATCTGTTAAATCTGCTATTTCTTTAAAACTTAAGTCTGCGTAATGACGCATCAAAAGCACTTCTTTCTGCTCGTCTGGCAAAAGATGAATCATCTCTTTTAAGTCTTTATGGGTTTGATCGCGAAGCATTTTATCTTCTGCGCTCTCATCATAAAACTGTAGCATATTGAAGACATCCATTCCATCAGAACTGGTGATGATTGGTGTTCGTTTTTCTTTTCTGAAATGATCAATAACGAGGTTATGTGCAATACGCATTACCCAAGGCAAAAATTTGCCTTCTTCGTTATATCTTCCTGACCGCAGCGTGTTAATTACTTTGATAAAGGCATCCTGAAAAATATCTTCTGCCAGGTATTGGTCCTTAACCAATAAATAGATAGAAGTATAAATCTTGCTTTTATGTCTTCGTAAAAGTTCCTGCAATCCGTTCTCGTTTCCGGTAATATATACCTTTACGAGGTCCTGATCGTTATATGATTGTAAATTCATAGGTTTACCTACACTAAATCCCGTACTGTTTGCTAAAAATTAATTTGTAGATGTTTAATTTCTATAGCTGATCTCCTATGTTTTTTTGATTGAGTTGGTTTGGTTCTGAGGTTGTTAATGTTCAAAGAAAGTTATTTTTTGTCAAAATGCAAAAAATAAAATGTTAAAAAATAAATTAACCGCCTTAGTACCCTATTTTTGTATCGTCATAAAACCCAAATCACTTTCCTGGGTTTTCATAATATATTCTTAACACTACATGAGCAAAAAAGAGGCCGAAAAAGATCCGCATAAAAATATAATCATTAAAGGTGCCCGTGTGCACAACCTAAAAAATATAGATGTTGCCATTCCAAAAAACAAGTTGGTGGTGGTTACAGGTATGTCTGGTTCGGGGAAATCTTCATTGGCATTTGATACATTATATGCTGAAGGACAACGCCGTTACGTGGAAAGTTTATCTTCTTACGCCCGTCAGTTTATGGGAAGGATGAATAAACCTGACGTAGATTACATTAAAGGAATTGCTCCTGCCATTGCTATAGAACAAAAAGTAATTACTTCTAACCCACGTTCAACAGTTGGTACATCAACAGAAATTTATGATTACCTCAAATTGCTTTTCTCCCGGATTGGAAAAACAATCTCCCCGGTATCTGGTAAAGAGGTAAAAAAGGATTCTGTAAGCACAGTGGTTGATTATATAGGCGCCATGCCTGAAGATACAACGGTAACCATTTTCTGTCCACTTTATCCACATAATAACAGAACCATTAAAGAAGAACTCGCTATTCTATTGCAAAAGGGATTCTTAAGGGTGCTGATCGATGATAAAATTCTAAAAATAGAATCGGTTCTTGATGATGAAGATTTTAAAGATGCCGAATTAACAGACGATAAGACCGTTCAGATTCTAATTGACAGGATTGTGGTTAATCAGGAAGAAGAAACTTTAAGCAGACTGGCAGATTCTGCCCAAACAGCTTTCTTCGAAGGAAAAGGAGATTGTTATGTAGAAGCAGAAGGGAAAACGAAACATTTTAGCGATCGCTTTGAGCTGGATGGAATTCGTTTCGAAGAGCCAACACCTAATTTCTTCTCTTTCAATAATCCTTATGGTGCCTGCAAACGTTGCGAAGGTTATGGAAATGTAATCGGTATTGATGAAGATCTGGTAATTCCTGATAAAAGTAAAAGTGTTTATGATAATGCGATAGCGCCCTGGAGAGGAGAAAAAATGAATGTGTGGCTGCAGAATTTTATTAAAGTAGCCCCAAAATTTGAGTTTCCAATTCACCGTTCATATAGTCAGTTAACTGCCAAAGAACAGCGTTTGCTGTGGACAGGCAACAAGTATTTCTCTGGCCTTGATGCCTTTTTTAAGGAACTGGAAGAGCAGACATATAAAATTCAGTACCGGGTAATGTTATCTCGCTACCGCGGAAAAACAACCTGCCCTGATTGTCAGGGATCTCGCTTGCGGAAGGATGCTTCTTATGTGAAGATTGCTGAAAAATCGATTATCGACATCGTCTTGATGCCACTGGCAAAAGCCCTGGTTTTCTTTAATGATTTGAAGCTCAGTGTAAATGATGCTAAAATTGCTAAACGTTTATTGGCCGAAATCGATAATCGTTTCCTTTACCTGAACAATGTAGGTTTAGGGTATTTAACATTGAATCGATTATCCAATACCTTATCTGGCGGGGAATCGCAAAGAATAAACCTGGCTACTTCATTGGGTAGTAGTTTGGTAGGATCTATTTATGTATTGGATGAGCCAAGCATCGGACTTCATCCCCGCGATACCAATAAATTAATTGAGGTATTGATTTCCTTGAGAAATGTTGGTAACACTGTTATCGTGGTAGAACATGAGGAAGAAATGATGCGTGCTGCCGATTACATTATTGATATTGGTCCGGAAGCAGGCACACACGGTGGAAACCTGGTTTTCAGTGGTCATTATGAGGAGATACTAAAAGACAAGAATAGCTTAACGGGCCGTTATTTAGCTGGGATCGAAAAAATCGCCATTCCGGAAAAGCGCCGCAAGTGGAAAGATCATATCCTGATTAAAGGAGCGAGGGAAAATAACCTTCAAAACATTGATGTGAAGTTTCCATTGGGTGTTTTCACTGCCGTAAGTGGTGTTTCCGGTTCGGGTAAAACGAGTTTGGTTAAGAAAATCCTTTATCCTGCGCTGCAGAAAGCCATCGGCAATTACGCGGGTGAGCAAACCGGCGCTTATGATGGTATTTTTGGAAATACTGACTTGGTGAGTGCTGTGGAAATGGTGGATCAAAATCCTATTGGCCGTTCCAGCCGTTCAAATCCCGTAACTTATGTAAAAGCCTGGGATGATATCCGTGCGCTATTTTCTGGTCTGGCTTCTGCTAAAGCTGCAGGATTAAAGCCTGCTGCCTTTTCGTTCAACGTAGAAGGCGGACGCTGTGATGTTTGCCAGGGTGAAGGTGAGGTGAAAATTGAGATGCAGTTTATGGCTGATATTTATTTGCCATGTGAGGCTTGCGGCGGAAAGCGTTTCAAACAACAGGTTTTAGATGTTACCTATAAAGAGAAAAATGTTTCGGAAATTCTGGACATGACCATTGATGAAGCCGTTGATTTCTTTAAAGATGAACAGAAAATTCTAAATAAACTGAATCCCCTGGTAGATGTGGGCTTAGGCTATGTTCATTTGGGTCAGTCATCAAACACTTTATCAGGCGGGGAGGCACAGCGGATTAAACTGGCGTCTTTCCTAATTAAAGGCAATAACGCCAATAAAACGGTGTTTATTTTTGATGAGCCAACCACTGGTTTACACTTTCACGATATTAAAAAACTACTGAAAGCCTTAAACACCTTAATAGAACAAGGAAATACTATTCTCGTAATTGAGCACAACATGGACATGATTAAATGTGCAGATTGGGTGATTGATATCGGGCCTGAAGGTGGTGACGGCGGTGGTAATTTGGTTTTTGAAGGCTTGCCTGAAGATTTGGTTAAAGAGAAAACTTCTTATACTGGCAAATATTTAGCATCGCATTTGAATTTAAATCCATAATTTCGGCAATGCTTTTTCTAACCTTTTTTATAGGCATCATTCTCAATGCCATGGGCTATATTCCCCCTGGCAACATCAATCTTACGGTTGCGCAGCTTGCCATTAATAAGGGCATGCGGCAGGTGTGGTATTTTATCCTGTCATTTTCGTGCGTAGAGATATTTTTTACCTTCGGGATGATGCGTTTTGCACGCTGGGCCATGAGCGATATCAACCCAAATGAAGCAATAAGTGAAGTGAGGTTAGGCACTTTGGTAGATTGCTTCATGATTCTGATGTTTATTACTATGGGAACCATTACCTGGGTGAACAGAAAGAAGGTGCCGATCACCAGTAACAAAAAGGAAGATAAGCGGAGCGGCAGTGTATTGTATGGCCTAATCCTGGGGGTGTTAAACCCGGTTCAAATTCCCTTCTGGCTATTTTTTGGTAACTATGTGATTTTGCACGAGTGGATAAAAACAGATTACCTATCATTGATCATTTTTGCGGTAGGTTCTGGCTTCGGTTCTGCAGGTGCACTTTATCTGTATGCTCACTTCGCTACCTTTATTCAGGAAAAATTTGCTTTAAGCAGTTTGATTATCAATAAATCCATTGCCATATTTCTTTATGTATTGGCAGCTTACCTGATTGTGAAACAGATCGTTGTTATTCTTTAAGGGAATGGGAAGTTGGAGAGTGGGAAATAGGGAATGGGAAGTTGCAGGATGGTAAGGCTGATTGCTCAGCCCCTCATTATAGCAATGATTAACCTCAGAATGGATCAGGAGCAAGGACAACGTTAAAGACCAACGCACGAAGCCTACTCCTGAAACGAAAAACGTCAGACGAAAAACGCCAATTGAATCCATATATTTTTCGTAAACCCTCGGCCTCATCTTGAAGCAATCTTTTTTGCCAAGAACACTTCTTACTTCAAAAACTCTACATTCCAGATTTTTTCTGCTTTTCTGCCAATAAGCCAGAATGATGCTGCAAGTACAGAGAAGAAAAGCGCCTTGTGCCAGCTATCCCAGAAATATTCAAAATAGCGGGTATAGAGATTTATAAAAAGAAAGGTGATTCCGAACTCCCTCGCAATATCATCGCGGTATTTAAGTCCATATAAGGTACTGGCCACACAAACTGCAGCAGAAATTAATGCCCAATAAAATAAGTTTAATTGCCGAACGGAATACCATTCCTCCAGGCTTGCGAAGTTTCCAAATACCGATAAAGCCCAAAGGGAGATGAATAAATAAACCATTCCCGCGAGGTAGGTTACTTGAAAAAACTGCTTCGTTTTTGGAATTAATTTCATAACGAAGGATAACGCGGTGAGCGCAGCGCCAAAAATCACAAACCGAAGCGGGTAATTCATGCCGAGGAAATAATAGTTCCAGCGACTGAGATAGCCAGTCTCTGTTCCAAACCAGGCACCTAAAGATATCAGGGCAAAAATCCAGATCAATTTTGAGTTGAAGATATACCCCAGCCCACCGTAAATAAATACAGAGATTAAAATCAATATTGTGAAGTTTCCAGAACCATTATCCAGCGATTTACCAAAATAGGCAACGGCATTTGCGGTGAGTAATATTGCTGAAAAAACAATTGCTTCATTACTGAATCGTAAGTTGGGAAGTTTTTTCTTTCTTCGGAAACCTAAGATATAAAGCCATCCTGCCAGGCCTGCAGAGACTAATGCGATAACAATATTTGGCGTATTGTAAACGCGTTTGAGGTAGTTAAGAATGGAATTATCAATTAAGAGCGATCCTAAAGCAATAAAACCACAAGCCAAAGCCACCCAAAAAGCATACTGCGCAAGCCTTAACCAGTCAAAATTTTTAGCTTCATAGCTTTGCCTAAGCTTGTTTCCTGTTTCCTCATTGATTAAGCCATCATTTTGCCATTGCTCAATCATTTCATCAAGAAACTCACTCTTTTCTATATCAACTTTCATAGGTATGGGTTGTATGCGAATATAAAAAAATAGTCTTTATTCGGGAGTCTATAATCGTAAGGCGATATTGACTCAAGACTCAAGACTCATGACTCAAGACTTCGGACTCAAGACTCTGGACTAGCTATATTACCTCTTTAATTTTTTTATTATTCCCTACAATCCAGATTACATCTCCGTTATCGAAGGTAAAATCAGATGAAGGATTTAAGATCCTTTCTGTTCCGCGTTCAATGCCAACAATTAAGGCTTGCGCTTTTTCCCTAATGCCGGCATTTCTAATACTTAGACCGTAAACTGGAGATTCTAAATTAACCACAACCTTCTGTAAGGTCATTTCCTTATCAGGGAAGTTTTTCTCGCTTTCTGTTTCAGGAATATCTACTTCTAAAATTCCCTTTACTGCTGCCAGTTGATCATCTGCGCCAATCAAAAGCAATTTATCATTAGGGTAAAGTCTTTCATCTCTACCCGGTGTTGGAATAGTTGTTCGGCCACGTTCTATCATGGCAATGTTTACACCATATTTCTCACGAATCATCAGGCTGGAAAGGGTTTGGCCAACCACTTCAGATTCTGGTGAAACCACAAGTTCTGTTAAGTGGGTATCCCAGGGTAAGATATCCGGTTTCTGGTTTTCCCTGGCATTCAGGTTTAAGATAAAACGTTTCTCCAGCTTATTGTAAAATGTCTGGAGCTTTCTGGAAAAGATAAACATCATCAATACAATGAGTACTAATGCTATTCCTGCAGCCACCCAGGTATCGAAAAATTCATAAACCAGGAAACCTACAAAAAATACACCTAGCGCAATTCTAAAGGCTTCGATGGCAATGAGCGGGCCGCGTGTAAACTTTTTGCTGAGCCATAAATGAGAATAAGCTGTTTTCTGAATCCTCCTGATGGAAAGTGCCCATAAAAAAGGAGCCATGATGATGAACGAAACCACTAAACTGATAATGGTGGATTTCATGCCGTTTACAAAGTTATTGGCAATAAAAGGCTGAATATATCTCGATGCAAGAAACATGATGGCTACAATAATTACCGAATGAATTACCGTATTGAAAGCATAACTGCGCAACAAAATTTTCCAATCGCTTAAGGTGGTCATTCCGGCAGTACTTGAACTATACCTCGAAATTCCATCAAGCCATTTTTTTGGTAGGATTCTATTTAAAAAGTTGTAAAATGATTCTGAATGCTTAATTAAATATGGAGTTGTAAAGGTAGTGATGGCTGATGCAGCCACTGCGATTGGATAAAGGAAGTCGCTTGTTACTTTTAGCGTTAATCCAAGTGTAGCAATGATAAACGAAAACTCGCCGATTTGTGCTAAGCTCATGCCAGACTGAACCGAAGTTTTTAAGGGCTGCCCGGAAAGTAATGCACCAAGGCTTGAACTTAAAAATTTACCTAAAATTGTAGCTAGTGTTACAATTACAATGGGCAGGCCATAGTCGATCAAAATTCTTGGGTCGATCAGCATACCAACAGAAACGAAAAAGACCGCAGCAAACAAATCCTTCACCGATTTGGTAAGGTGTTCTATTCTTTCTGCTTGCGTGGTTTCAGCCAGGATGGAACCCATAATAAAAGCACCTAATGCTGGCGAGAAGCCAACTTTCACAGCCAGCAATACCATGATTAAACACAATGCTAAAGAAACTACCAACATGGTTTCGTCGTTCATGAGCTTTCTGGTCGCTTTAAGAAAAGTAGGGATGAGAAATATGCCACCTAAAAACCAAAGAACCAGGAAAAAGGCCAGTTTAGCAATGGAAATGAGCATTTCACTACCTGCAAACTGCTGACTAACAGCGACTGTTGACAAGAGAACGAGCAGCAAAATTGCCACTAAATCTTCTACAATAAGCACTCCGAATACCAACCCAGCGAATTTCTTGTGTTTAACGCCCAGTTCTTCGAAAGCCCTGATGATGATGGTGGTAGAGGAAACGGACAGAATGCCACCAAGGAAAATACTATCCATGGTTTTCCAACCCATTAACTTACCAGCAGCAAAACCTATGAGCAGCATGAAAACAACTTCCACTATTGCTGTGATGGAGGCTGAACCCCCAACCTTGACCAGTTTTTTGAAACTAAATTCTAAGCCAAGACTAAAGAGTAGGAAGATAACACCAATCTCGCCCCAAATGTTGATGCTTTTGGTATCGGTAACTGATGGAAAAAAATCTAAATGTGGCCCAACGAGTAAGCCTGCTAATATATAACCTAAAACTAAAGGTTGCTTTATTCTTTTAAATATGAGTGTGGTAATTCCTGCTGCGGCAAGAATTAATCCTAAATCGGCAATTAAATCTGGTAAATGCATTATGGTAATCAGTATTATGGTAAAAAGATTCCCGGCTGAACCGGCTTTCGTATTCCACCTGATGGCGGCGAACTCAAAGAATTACCAGAAAACGTGTTTCGGGTAAAGCATTTCAAGTAAACACCAGTAATTGTATTTCAGTCGCTTCAAAATCGAATCACCTATTTTAGCAGGTAAGGAAAGAAGCATTACAATAAGGAGAACAGCAAATAGATCCAAAAGGATTTTAACGACGGTGCTATTGATTAAATCTTTTTGGATATTTTCCTGATCAGCAGCAATCCCAAAATTGAATTTCAGGTTGTATCTTTTGGAAAATGTAGTGATTTGTGTAGAATGATTTTTTAAGACAGTATTTTTTTTTGGACCAGCAAAGCCTGCGAAACTCAACAGTGTACTGAAAAAAAATATGATATAAAAAACCCTCATTGCCGCTAATATAGCGAAAATGAGGGTTTTTTGAAAGTTAAATTTAGATTAAGCTTAGTTATTCGAGCGATGAAAAGTAAGCTAATGTATCTTCTTTATCTTGTTGAAGTTGTATTTTCAATGCCTCCAAGCCAGTGAATTTTACATCATGACGGAGGAATTTTAAGAAGTTCATTTTTATATCCTGACCATAAATCTCCTGGTTAAAGTCGAAGATATTGACTTCGATATTTCTAGTCATGCCGTTGATGGTTGGCCTTTGGCCGATATAGGCCATGCCTTTAAAAGGTTTAAAGTTTGAGGTTGAAGATTCTGGGGCCTCAGCTCCTAACTCAGAACTCCCAACTTCTAACTCAGAACTCCTAACCTCCATCTCTACCGTTACGGCATAAATACCATCGCCCGGAATAAGTTTATACGTTTCTTCTACAAAAATATTGGCTGTTGGAAAGCCAATGGTTCTGCCAATTTTATCGCCTTTAATTACTCGCCCGAAAATAGAAAAGGCGTAACCTAAGTAATCTGATGCCAATCCAACGTCTCCGGCAAGAAGTGCCTGACGGATTTTGGTTGAACTTACCGCTACATCATGAATATCTTGTTCCATAATTTCCTCTACCGTAAAACCAAAATGAATACCTGCTGCCTTCAGGTCTGCAAGATTGCCCGAACGGTCTTTGCCGAAACGGTGATCATAACCGATAATGATGTGTTTAGTGCCGATATCATTCACCAATGTATTCTTGATATAGTCATCTGGAAGTTGATTGGAAAAATCTCGTGTAAAAGGCGTGATGATTAAATGGTCTACGCCGAGGCTTTTCAATATCTCTGCCTTTTCATTAATGGTATTGATCATCTTCAGGTCCTGATTTTCTGGATCGATAATGAGTCTTGGATGTGGGAAGAAGGTTAAGATTACACTTTCACCGTGATCTGCTTTTGCTTTTGCAACCAGTTGTTTAATAATTTTCTGGTGTCCGAAATGAACGCCGTCAAAGGTGCCGATAGTTACTATTGCATTGCTCAGCTTGGTAAATTCTGATAGGTTATGGTATATTTTCAATGGATAATCTTTTAAGCTATGGGTTTTGCGTGAGGGATGGAAGCGGCATCCTTTTTTGTTTTTCCTCAATAATTAAGGTGATAAAAAACGAAAAAGATATAGCGTACAGCCCGCCCCCTTGCATCGCTTGGGGACACGCCCAAATTTCTATAATTAATTTATTAATGTAATGCATGGCGCTTCACTACGCCACCTTTTAAATCTGCAATTTGTTGTTGTATTACAAAGGCATCAGCATCTATATTTCTAATGGCAGTTTGCAATTTGCTCATTTCCAGCTTGGTTACAACGGTAAAAACAATATCTATATCTTTTCTTTCGCCATAGCCACCTTCGCCTTTGTAAATGGTTACTCCACGTTTCATTTCGGTGATGATATAACTTTTTATTTCTTCCTGATGCTCTGAAATAATAGTTACGCCAGTATACTGTTCTATGCCATTGACGATGAAATCTATGGTGTAAGAGGCTGATAAATAAGTTAGTATGGCGTAAAGTGCAGTCTCGATGTTTAAAAAGTAGGCCGCAAAAGCGAAGATAATGATGTTTAAAATGAGGATAATGTTACCTACGGTTAAAATGCTGTTTTTACTGATGTAAAGCGCCAGCACTTCGGTGCCATCAATTACGCATCCGCCACGCATGGCCAGGCCAATTCCTCCGCCTAAAAATAATCCGCCAAAAAACGCAATCAGCAATTTATCATGCGTAATGGGCTGAAAGGGCAATACGATTAAGGCCACCGATAAGGCGGCGATGGCAATGGCGGTTTTAATGGCAAAGCCTTTTCCAATCTGCCTGAAACCCAATATTACAAAAGGAATATTGATGAGGGCAATGAGGTAGGAGAGATTCCAGCCGGTTAAAGTGCTTAACAGTAGTGAAATACCGGTAACGCCACCATCTATAAAATGACTGGGCATTAAAAAACTTTTTAAACCAAAACAAGCTGAAGTAACCCCTGCAGCAATCAAAATAATTTCTTTTGCAAACCGGGCATTCTTGTTTTTAATTCGGTTCATCTTTACTCCTGAATTTTAGTTTCCTCTTTCTTGCTACGAATATAATTAACAAGCTCCAAAACCTCAAACGAATTTGAGAGCAAAAAGTTTCCGCTTCTTGTTCTGGTAAGTTTTGATAAATAAGCGCCACTGTTTAGTGCTTTGCCAAAATCTGATACCAATGAGCGAATGTATGTACCTTTGCTACAAACAATGCGGAAATCTATTTCAGGGAGTTCGATTCTGGTAATTTCAAAAGCAGGAACGGTTACAAAGCGTTTTCGCAATTCTACTTCTTCGCCTAAGCGGGCTTTAACATATAAACGCTCGCCGTTAATTTTTACTGCAGAGTGGGCTGGTGGATATTGTTCAATATCTCCGGTAAAAGGCGTTGTGGCAGCATAAATCTGCTCGTCGGTAATGGCTGAAATATCGAAAGTCTGAGCCACTTCCGTTTCCATATCAAACGATGGTGTAGTGGCGCCGAGTATCATGGTGCCGGTATATTCTTTTTCTTCTGCCTGGAAGGTGTCTATCTGTTTGGTTAACTTTCCGGTGCAGATGATTAATAGTCCTGTGGCTAAGGGATCAAGTGTGCCCGCATGGCCCACCTTTAATTTTAATGGTTTTAAAGAGTTGCGGATTTTGCCCACCACATCAAAAGATGTCCATTTGTATGGTTTGTTAATTAAAAGCAGTTCGCCCTCGGCAAAATTGAAATCTTTAAACTTTGAATTTTCTGTACTCACAAATCTTTTTTGCGCAAAGATACAGATTAAATAATTTGCATTGAGTGGCCGCTAAGCAACAATATAATAATTACAAGTCCTGCCACGATTCTGTAATAACCAAACATTCTAAAGCCGTGTTTATTTAAGAAACCGATAAAGCTTTTGATGGCTAATAGTGCCACAATAAAGGCCACTACGTTTCCAATAACCAACAGGTTAACCTGCTCGTGGGTAATAGTGTTACCTTCTTTGTAAAAATCGAACAACTTTTTGCCTGTAGCGGCAAACATCGTTGGAACGGCTAAAAAGAATGAAAATTCGGCAGCTAACTTTCTGCTTAATTTCTGTGTCATACCCCCAATAATGGTTGCGCCGGAGCGGGAAACCCCAGGAATCATGGCGATGCATTGGAAAAAACCAATTTTTAGCGCAGTTACGTAATTGATTTCTTCTTCTTCATGAATGGTTGGGTTATTAAACCACTTGTCTACAAAAAGCAGAATAACGCCGCCTACGAGTAAAGAAATTCCTACTGCCATCGGACTTTCCAATAGCTCATCTATTTTTTTACTTAATAACAAACCAAACACTGCCGCCGGGATAAAGGCCACCACTAGTTTGATGTAAAAATTAATGGATTTAAAAAATCTTTTGAAATACAATACCAGTACAGATAAGATAGCGCCTAGCTGAATGGCAATGGTAAAAAGTTTTACAAATGGATCGCTTGCTATGCCCATAAATGATGACGCGATGATCATATGCCCTGTACTTGATACAGGCAAAAACTCAGTCAGTCCTTCAATAATAGCGAGGACGATGGCTTCAAAAGAATTCATATATTTTTTAATGAGTGGAGAAAAGGCTAGATTAGTTTTAAATGATTACTCGCAGCCTATTGTAACAGGATTCTTTAAAAAATCCAATAAAGCTAGTCTAGCTAAAATCATGTTACTACTAATTTTGTCTCTCCGGTAAAATTTAAGTTTGGTTACTTTTTAAGAATAGCGTAAATACCGAAAGCGAAACCGAAAAGAACAACAAGTGGTGCCAATAAGGTTCGTCTGAAATCATAAATATCGCCTGTTGTACCCATCATTAAAATGAAGCCTAATGCCACAATTCCAATGCTAATCAATAATAACTGATAGTTTTTTTTGGTAAAAACCAATTCGCTTTTGGCGTCCTTCGTAATTGGACTTGTCTTTTTTTCTAATGCCATTATCTATAAAGATTGTAAGATTTTAAACGTAAATACCTGCTTACCGCAAACCAGGTGCTAATGCCGGTAATAAATATTCCAATAATTATTAAGCCAACGAATACAAAGCCAAATTCTTTGTAATTGTTTAAGATAATGATTTCCGGAACTTCTTTACGTGCATAAATTAAAGTAGCTAAAAGGATAATGATGGCTATGAAAGCTGCAATTAATCCATGTAAAGCTGCGTATAATAGAAAAGGACGTCGGATAAAGTTTTTCGTTGCACCAACCAGCTGCATACTCTTAATTAAAAATCTTTGTGAGTAGATTGCTAAACGTATAGTGTTGTTAATCAGCGCAATGGAGATGACTAAAAGTAATGCAGCAAAAGCTAAAATAATTAAACCGATGGTATTGATGTTTTTATTTACCATGTCTATTAAAGAACTCTGGTAAACCACTTCTTTCACCACAGGATTTTTAGAAATACTGGCTTTTAAGCCTTCAATGCTTTTGTTGTTGGCATATTCGGCTTTCAGGTAGACATCAAAAGTGGAGGTTAAAGGATTGTAACCTAAAAAGTTAACAAAATCCTCACCCAGATCCTGAGTCAGATTTCTGGCTGCCAACTCTTTATTTACGTATTGCGTTTGTTTTACCGCACGGTTTGCATTTAATTCTTTCTGAAATGCTAAAACGTCTGCCTCTTTTGCGCCCTCATCAACAATAATGTTTAAAACAATATTTTCTTTTACGTAATTAGACAGGTTTTTGGCATGTACAAGTACCAACCCAAGCAGGCCTAGCATTAATAAAACCAGCGCGATACTTATTATCGTAGAGATATAAACGGTTTTGGTTTTCTTGGATGCATCACTTACTTCGAATTCTTCCATGTATTTGAATTTTGTTTTTGCGAAAATATAAATTATACCTGATAAACTCCAATATAAACGGTTCTAAATGAACTTTAACGCATTGGCAAACGATTTAGTTTAGGTGCTATAGATGAATTTTAGTTGCAGACTTTTTTCAAAATCAGTACGAAATTTAGAAGAATCACGTTACTAAATCATAACTAAAACTTAAATCTACCTAAATGAAAAAACAAATTACCATTATTGGATTACTTTTTATAGCTACTACGGCTTTGTTTTCTTGCAAGAAGGATGAAACTTCTTTAAAGGCCCGGATTATGGGGAAATGGACTGTAAACAAGATCGAAGTATCAGGAAATACCAATACATCTCTTAACGGAACGTTCAATTATACCAGAGATGATTATATGGACTTCAAATCCAATAACGATGATCAGGTAGAATTGGGTTTAACGAATCAGCGTACTATCGGCACTTACAGTACTTCACTCGGTAACGAATTCTGGATGGTTTTTCCCGAAGGAACTTCTTATTGTACCGTGGCGAACATTACTGGTACGCAGTTTCAGTTTACTGCAAAAATTGATAAAACCAATATTGTAAAAACTTATTACTTAACGAGATAAAAGGCTAATCCCCTAATGTTTGCTTGCGCCATTGGTTTTAATAGCCAATGGCGCTTTTTTTTATATGTCCAGGTATATAAAGTTTTCCAGACAACTTAAGCCAGTGGTAAGGATATTAAATTTGTTGAAGATTCAGGGAGAAAAGATATGCCGATAAAATAATAGAGGTGTTGGGTTTTTCGTCTAAACTGCCTTGATGTTTTGAGATTCAATTCATTGCCATCTGGCTTCAGCCTACGTTTTTTTGTTTTGGCTTTACTAAGCCCCTTTATTTCTGTATTTTCGCTCCTTTAAAAATTTAAAACTTGCAATGGATTACCAATTCAAAGAAATAGAACAAAAGTGGCAGAAATTCTGGGCAGATCATCAAACATTTAAAGCCGAAAGCAATTCTACAAAACCAAAATACTATGTGTTAGATATGTTTCCTTATCCATCGGGAGCAGGTTTGCACGTTGGTCACCCACTGGGTTACATTGCATCTGATATTTTTTCGAGATACAAACGCCTTAAAGGCTTCAATGTTTTGCATCCAATGGGCTATGATTCTTTCGGTTTGCCAGCAGAACAATATGCGATACAAACTGGTCAGCATCCGGCCATCACAACAGAAGCAAATATTGCAACTTACCGTCGCCAGCTAGATCAAATCGGTTTTTCTTTCGATTGGAGCCGCGAAGTGCGCACCAGTGATCCATCTTATTATAAGTGGACGCAATGGATTTTTATGCAGCTGTTTAATTCCTGGTATAACCTGGAAAATGATCGGGCGGAAGATATTACCACTTTAATTGAAAAATTCAATTCATCCGGCTCTGCTGATGTTAAAGCGGCTTGCGATGAAGATGTAAGATCCTTTTTACCAAGTGATTGGGCTACCTTCACAGATGAGGAGAAACAGATTGAATTATTAAAATACCGTTTAACCTATCTCAGAGAAAGCACCGTAAACTGGTGTTCTGCACTGGGCACTGTTTTAGCGAATGATGAGGTTAAAGATGGTTTCTCTGAACGTGGCGGATTTCCGGTAGAGCAGAAAAAAATGATGCAGTGGAGCATGAGAATCACTGCTTATTCTGAAAGGCTATTGCAAGGATTGGATACCATCGATTGGCCAGAACCAATTAAGGAAATGCAACGCAACTGGATTGGCAAAAGCGTTGGCGCATCAGTTAAATTTAAGATCCTCACCCCAGCCCTCTCCAAAGGAGAGGGAGCTACAGGCTACGGTTATGAAACTGCAGACCCATTACTTTGGGATATTTTAAAAACAAATGCTAGAGTAAACAGAGGTAATCAAACTGATGCTGAGAATGCACTTTGGCAAGAACTAAGAAATAGTAAAATAGGCCATAAAGTAAGAAGGCAACATCCAATAGGAAGTTATATTGCTGATTTTATCTGTTTAAATAAAAAATTAATTATCGAGGTCGATGGTGACTATCATATTGAAAACCAAAAAAATGATAACATCAGAACAGAAGTGCTTAATCAGTTAGGCTTTGATGTGATTCGGTTTTCAAATGATGAGGTTATAAATAATCTAACACTAACAGTAGATAAAATAAAATCAACACTTGATAATAGAGCAAATGCTAAGCTAGACGGTTCAAACTCCCTCTCCTTGGGAGAGGGACGGGGTGAGGCATTTATAGAGGTTTTCACAACACGGGTAGATACCATTTTCGGCGTGTCTTACCTGGTTCTGGCACCCGAGCATGAATGGGTGGCTCAGTTGACTACCCCAGCGCAGAAACAGGATATTGAGAATTATATTGCTCAAACGAAAAAGAAATCAGAGTTAGACCGCATGGCGGATACCAAAACGGTTTCAGGTGCTTTTACGGGTACCTATGTAATCAATCCGGTTAATGGAGCGCGTGTTCCTTTGTGGATTGCTGACTATGTGCTTGCAGGTTATGGAACAGGTGCGGTGATGGGTGTGCCAAGTGGCGATCAGCGCGACTGGTTATTTGCAACGCATTTCAATTTGCCGATTATCCAGATTTTGGACGGTCAGAAAGAGATAGAACTGCAGGCAGATCCTACCAAAGAAGGAACTTATATCAATTCAGATTTCATCAATGGCTTAACCTATAAAGAAGCGGTACCGCTTTTGAATAATTGGTTAGAAGAGAAAGGTGTAGGCAAAGCAAAAGTTAATTTCCGCCAGCGCGATGCGATTTTTGGTCGCCAGCGTTATTGGGGCGAACCCATTCCAGTGTATTTTAAAGACAATTTACCTTATTTAATTAAGGAAGAAGAGTTGCCGTTGATTTTGCCGGAAATTGATAAGTATTTGCCAACGGAAACTGGTGAGCCTCCGTTAGCTCGAGCAGATAACTGGACGCCTCCTGCCGGTGATCATTACGAACTCAGCACCATGCCGGGTTGGGCTGGAAGTAGCTGGTACTGGTACCGTTATATGGATGCGAATAATGATACTGATTTTGCTTCAAAAGAAGCGGTTGAATACTGGCAAGCTGTTGATTTATATATCGGCGGTTCTGAACATGCCACTGGTCACTTATTATACAGCCGGTTTTGGAACAAGTTTTTGAAGGATTTAGGTTACACCAAAGAGGAAGAACCTTTCAAAAAATTGATCAACCAGGGCATGATTCAGGGAACTTCTGAAAAAATGTATGTCTACCAAGGTCAAACTAATTTATATATCGATGCAGACTATCAGATCGCATTTCATGAGCCAAAGCAATTTTTGTTTAGCTCGGACTTCTTTGCGTCTAAGCCTAAGAATGATGTCCATGGGTATTATGAAGTTAATGTAGATGTTAGTTATGTTAAAAATAATGTATTAGACATACCGAATTATATTAGTTCACTTCAGGGAGGACAGTATGCCGATGCAGTATTTATATGTCAAAAAGGATATTACTTAAATGGTGAATTTAAAGAAGTGGAAAGAAGTAATTTTCCTAATGCTTCCAATAAATTTAAGACTTTTCCAGAAGTAGAGAAAATGTCTAAATCAAAATTCAATGTGGTAAATCCCGATGATTTGATTGAGCGTTATGGCGCAGATACGTTGCGGATGTATGAAATGTTCTTAGGTCCGTTGGAGCAAAGTAAACCCTGGAACACCAATGGTATCGAAGGTGTTTTCAAATTCTTACGTAAATTCTGGAGGTTATTTCACAACGAAGCGTGGGAATTCACAGTTTCAGATGCTGAACCTACAAAAGCGGAGCTGAAAATTCTACATAAGATTATCAAAAAAGTTCAGGACGATATTGAACGCTTTTCTTTCAATACCTCTGTTTCCAGTTTCATGATTGCAGTAAACGAATTAACAGATCTTAAATCTAACAAACGAAGTATTCTACAAGATATGGTGGTGATTTTATCACCATATGCGCCACATATCTGCGAAGAACTTTGGGTACAATTGGGTAATGAGGCAGGAACGCTATCGCATACAGCTTTCCCGGTTTTTAATCCGGAACACTTGGTGGAAGATGAATTTGCTTATCCTGTTTCTGTAAATGGGAAAATGAAGATGAACCTAAATTTAAGTTTAACTTTAGCTCAACCGGAAGTGGAAGCCATTTTATTCGCTAATGAGCAATTTCAAAAGTTTCTAGATGGCAAGACACCGAAGAAAGTCATTTTTGTAAAAGGAAAGATTATTAATGTAGTGCTTTAAGCTAAAAGACTAAAACTTAAAGCTTTTTACAAAGTCTATAAAAGGGCCCTGATTTGCGATAGCGCAAATCAGGGCTTCTTATTTACTTTTTGTTTGCAGAAAAATTCTTAAATCGATGATTCCTGTTCTTTATTTAAGTTACAGGCGGTAGCCTTGAGTTTCGTCTCGCTTACCTAATATATGTCAGGCTCGCAGTTTTTGAAAGATCTTTTTTTTAAGCACTAAAGACGAAGCGTTCGCTTCAATCAGAAAGCTTATTCAGCCTATTAGCTAACCTATGCTCTTTTTGGCTTTTTCCACTGCTAAAAAAACCTTCTTCAATAGAATCCGTTTGTCCGCAATACTTCACCAACTTGCCTATTCATCGCGTTTGGCCTCAGCCAATGGTTAAAAAACCCTTCTTCAATAGAATCCGTTTGTCCGCAATGCTTCACCAACTTGCCTATTCCTCGCCGTTGGCTTCAGCCAATGGCTAATATTAAATACCAAAAAGCCCAGGCTGTTTTTCACAACCTGGGTTTTCGCTTTATTCTTTAAATGCTAATCTCTCTTTCTTCTGTTTCCGCCAAATTTTCTCTGACTGCTTGCATTCCTCGGTTTACCGCTCATGTTGCCGTCGCCGCTTTTTCTGGCGCCACCACCGCCACCGCCTTTAGATTGGGCCTGTGGTTTGCGTTTCACCTGGTTCTTAGCCAGCATACTTTCCCAACTTAATGGATAAGGATGATCATCAACCACTGGTAAAGTAATTTTGATCAGTTTCTGGATGTCCAATAAATATTCGTTCTCTTCTGCATCGCAGAAAGAAATTGCAATTCCATTTGCACCAGCACGACCGGTACGGCCAATCCTGTGTACATAAGATTCTGGAATATTTGGTAATTCGTAGTTTACCACGTGAGATAACTGATCGATATCAATACCACGAGCAGCGATATCGGTTGCTACCAAAACGCGGATTTTTCTATCTTTAAAATCTGTTAATGCACGCTGACGGGCATTTTGTGATTTATTACCGTGGATAGCGGCAGATTTAATTCCGGCAAAGCCTAAATCTTTTACAATCCTATCTGCACCATGTTTAGTTCTGGTAAAAACCAAGGCCGTTTGAATGTCTTTATCTTCCAGCAGGTGGATTAATAATTTCTTTTTATCTGGCTTATCAACAAAATAAACAGATTGAACGATGGTTTCTGCAGTAGAAGAAATTGGTGTAACTTCAACTTTCGTTGGATTAGATAAAATTGTATTTGCCAACTTTTGAATTTCATCTGGCATTGTTGCAGAGAAAAATAAAGTCTGACGTTTTGCAGGTAATTTAGCTACAACTTTTTTCACATCGTGAATAAAGCCCATATCCAACATCCGATCAGCTTCATCCAAAACAAAAAGTTCGATGGTGCTTAGGCTGATGAAACCCTGGTTCATTAAATCTAGTAAACGACCTGGTGTGGCCACTAAAATATCAACACCTTTTTTAAGTGCTTCTACTTGTGAGTGTTGGCTTACTCCTCCAAAAATTACCAGTCGGCGTAAATTCAAATTACTGCCATAAGCTTTGAAACTTTCTTCAATTTGAATGGCAAGTTCGCGGGTAGGTGTGAGTATTAAAGCCTTAATGTTTTTTGTGGCTTTGGTATTGATGTGTTTTTCGTGCAATAATTGCAACATTGGGATGGCAAAAGCAGCAGTTTTACCCGTTCCTGTTTGTGCACAACCTAATAAATCTTTTCCTTTTAATATAGTGGGGATGGATTGCTCCTGTATTGGGGTAGGTTGAGTATAACCTTCTTTCTCAAGTGCCTGTAAAATTGGCTCTATGAGGTTTAATTCTTTGAATAACATGTATGTTTCTATGTAATATTTATCGAAGAAGCTAGAACAATCATTTGTTGAAGGACTAACTTGCGGAGAGAATATGCCATTCAGAATGGCAAGCCCATATTCCTGCTTCAGCGGCAAAGATACAGAAATAATCGGTAAGCAATGATAAAATTATTTTGGCCGGTATTATAGGCTTCTGGATCAGATTAACAACTAAAAAGATTAATTGTGCGATAAGTTCAGCTCAAAAAAAAATTATGTTTTGGTTGCGTATTTTATTTTTATTAAATTGTAAATAGTTTGTAATCAGCATTGTGCAGTTTATCTGTTATATGTCTAATTAAACTGACTAATTTCTAACCAACTAAATTATTTTCTATGGCACTACAAGTACCTACTCTTAAAGGCAGTTCCTTATGCTTTCATTCAATTGCGATTCCACATTTTCGATCCAGTCGAGATCTCATCTTTAATTTTCACAGTCATTGCTGATAAACACCTGACTGAATTTAAACCACTTTGCTAAAGCTGGTTAATTCGAAGCGAAAACTAATACTAACCAATATATAAACTATGACACAAAATCTATCCTTTTTCAGGAGGGGCTTCCTTCTTCTGTGCTTGGGTTTGTTGTATGCCATCGGCGCAACTGCCCAAACTAAAATTACTGGTAAAATCATTGCCAGTGATGACAAACTTCCCATTGTAGGCGCAACAATTAAAATTAAGAATGCAACTGGCGGTACCACAACAGATGCAAACGGCGTATTTTCTCTCAGTGTACAACCTACTGATGTTTTGGTTATTTCCTTTATTGGTTTTACAAACAAGGAGGTACCTGTAGGTAGTCAGACTAATATTGCAGTAGTACTTCAGGCTGAAAATAATAACCTTACTGAGGTTGTGGTAACCGGTTACTCTGCCCAGCGGAAAAAGGATTTAACAGGAGCTGTTGCGGTGGTGAGTATGGATCTTTTAAAAGCCCAGCCGGCTGCGAGTGCTGTAGAAGCGTTACAGGGTAAGGCTACGGGTGTTCAGATTATAAACGATGGTGCTCCAGGTTCTACGCCGCAAATTCGGATTCGTGGTACGAGTACCATCAACAACAATGAGCCGCTTTACGTAATTGATGGAGTGCCTTTTGAAGGTAAACTATCATGGCTTAACCAAAATGATATTGAAAGTTTGCAGGTATTAAAGGATGCTTCTTCTGCCTCTATTTATGGCTCAAGGGCAAACAATGGTGTTGTAATTATCACCACAAAAAAAGGCGTTGGTGGTGCACCAAAAATCACTGTTGATTCTTACTATGGTACACAGGTGCCAAGATCAGGCAGTTTCCCTGAAATGATGAACCCTCAGCAATATGCACAGTATGTATTCGACGGATATAAAAATGCCGGAAAAACAGTTGCTGCAGGTAGAAACTACGGCTCAGGAACCACTCCTGTTTTACCTGAATACTTAGTAGCAGGATCTAAGTTAGGTCAGGATGTTACTGCTGCTGATGCGGATCCATCTAAATATAACTATAGCCGCGATCCAAATTTGTTCTACCAGATTACACGTGCCAACAAAGCCGGTACTAACTGGTTCGATGAAATCACCAAAGCTGCTCCGGTTCAAAATTATCAGTTAGGTGCTACAGGTGGTGGTGAAAATGCAACTTACGCGGTTTCTGCAGGTTACCTTAATCAAAAAGGAACGATAGACTACACCGGTTTCAAACGCTATAATTTCAGGTCTAATACTGGTATTTCGGCATTTAACAAACGTGTTCGTTTTGGTGAAAATGCACAATATAGCTATTCTGAAGGCTATGGATTTGGTGTTAATCCGAATCTTCCAGGTGGTTACCAGGATCAGGGGAGTGCATTAGGTTGGGCTTATCGCATTCCAACAATCATCCCGGTTTATGATATCAACGGTAACTTCGCTGGTAGCCGTGGCAGCCAGTTGGGTAATGCAGAAAATCCTTTGGCTTTCTTATACCGGGCAAAAGACAATAAAAACAAAAATAATTTCTTCTTCGGAAATATCTTCGGAGAAGGTGACATCATTCCAGGATTGGTGTTAAGAACGAATTTCGGTTTACGTTATGAGAACTATAACGGTTTATCGATGCGTTATCCTAACCTCGAATTCTCTGAAGGAAATAATTCCAATAACCTGAACGAATATCAGGGCTATAATACCGAGTGGACATGGACCAATACTTTAAATTATAGTAAAGTATTTAACGAGAAACACCGTGTGAATGCGTTAATTGGTACAGAAGCCATCAGGTCTAGATCAAGACAGCTAAATGCCGGTAGAAATGATTTCTTCCTTTTAGGTAATCCGGATTACTACTATTTAAATACGGGTTCTTCTAATATCAGCAATTCAAGTACAGGATCAATTGGATCGCTATACTCTTTATTTGCCAAATTAGATTACTCTTTCGACGATCGCTACCTGGCCAGCTTTACCATTCGTCGTGATGGTTCATCGAACTTTGGTGAAAATAACAAATATGGTAATTTCCCTGCAGTAAGTGGCGCATGGCGGATCTCTGAAGAAGATTTCATGAAAGATGTGAAATGGATCAGTGATTTGAAAATCCGTGCCGGTTACGGACAAACCGGAAATCAGCGGATTCCTGCTTATCAATATCTCAACCGATTTGAAAGTTCAATCATTAATGCTGCCTATGCTGTTGGTGGTGGAAACGGTTTAAGTACTGGTGTTCGTCAGAACGCTTATCAGAATCCTGATGTGAAATGGGAATCTCTAAAATCGCTTAATATTGGTTTAGACTTCACCATTCTGGATGGTGCAATTGATGGATCATTGGATTGGTACGATAAGAAAACTACAGATATGCTTTACAACTTACCATTGCCATCGAGTGTGGTAGGTTTAGGTAGTTCTCCTTTTGTGAACATTGGCGATATGAGCAATAAAGGGATTGAGTTCAACGTAGCTTATCATTATGGTAGAAAAGCGGATAGTCCATTTAAATTCGATATTGGCGTAAACTTCTCTAAAAATGAGAATAAAATCGTACAACTGGCTCCTGGAATTTCAAATCAGATTTACGGTAACTACAGAAGTCTGCAAACCAGTGTGTTACAGGAAGGTACTCCTTTTGGTTCTTTCTTCGGATATAAAACTACAGGAATTTACCAAAGTGCTGCGGATATTGCTAACAATCCATCTTATGCTGGCGCGAGAGTTGGCGGACTTCGTTACCAGGATATTAATGGTGATGGAGTATTAGATCCAAAAGACCGTACCATTATCGGAGATCCAAATCCTGATTTCAATTTAGGAGTGAACCTGAATGCTTCTTACCGTAATTTCGATATTTCTGCATTTATCTATAGCGTTCAGGGGAATGATATTTTCGAAGCAACCCGTTACTTTACAGACTTCCCATCTTTCGATGGTGCTAAAAGCACACGGTTATTAAATGCGTGGAGCCCATCGAATACTTCGAGCCTTATTCCTTCTGCTTATGCTGGTGCATCTGATCTTGAATTTGCGTCTTCAAGTTATTACATTCAGGATGGAAGCTTTGTGAGATTAAAAAATATTCAGTTAGGCTATAGCGTGCCAACAGCTAAAGCTTTCGGCCCGAATTCAAAGATTAGCAGATTAAGGGTTTATGTAAGTGCAACGAATTTATTCACCATTACCAAATACACAGGATTAGATCCTGAAGTAAGTCAAATCACTGATGGCTTTACGGCTCCAGGGGTAGATCAGGGTGTTTATCCTTCACCTCGTCAGTTTTTAATCGGTATTAATGTTGGGTTTTAATTAAAATTATCATGATGAAACATATAAAATATATTATTCTTTCCGTACTTATCTGCAGTAGCATGTCTTGCAAGCGAGAATTCTTAACACTGCAGCCTCAGGGAGAACTTACAGAAGAGCAATTAACTACACAAGACGGAGTGGAGGGGCTTTTAGTGGGTGCCTACAGTTTGTTAAACGGAAACGTGAACGGTACTTACGGCAATTATGGTGCTGCACCAAGCCAATGGTTATTTGGAGAGGTAGCATCAGATAATGCCCACAAGGGAAGTAGCGTAGGTGATCAGCCACCAATGAATGCGATAGAGCAACATTCGCCTACCAGCACCAATGATAATTTATCTAATCTTTGGGATAGGTGCTTCGAAGGCATCCAACGGGCAAATACCACCATTAGGGTATTAAATAATTTGCAAACAGGAGGAGCTGCCGGAAAGTTCAGTGATGCACGTGCAAAAGAAATCCAGGGTGAAGCCAGATTGTTGCGTGCACACTATTATTTCTTTTTAGTGAGGGTATTTAAGCAGGTTCCTTACGTTACAGAAACCACTAACGGCGCTTTTGTGCCAAATGATAAAGATATCTATCCAAATATTGTGGAAGATCTTACATACGCTGTTGCTAACCTTTCTACCACTAAACCTCGTGGACAAAGAGGCCGTGTGGATAAATATGCAGCTCAGGCTTATCTCGGAAAAGTTTTCCTTTATCAAAAGAAATATACCGAAGCTTATGATTTACTTAACGCTGTGATTCTTGCAAAACCAGAAATTACAACATTGGCTTATTCAGATAATTTTGATATTACCAAAGAAGGTGGTGCTGAAGCCATCTTCGCAGTTGAACATTCTGTAGGTACGGATGGTACTGGGGGCGATAATGGTAATGTGGGCGATATTCTGAATTTCCCTTACGGCAATACGCCAATCAATTGCTGTGGTTTCTTCCAGCCAACAATAGATTTAGCAAATGCCTTTAAAGTAGATGCAACCGGCCTGCCTTTATTAGATGGCAGTTACCGCAATAACCCTTATAAATCTGATTTTGGATTATCACAAGCAGCAAAAGATAGTTACGTAGTTGATAAAACGTTACCGTTAGATCCAAGAATTGAATCTACTTTAGGCAGACGTGGGGTTCCTTACCGCGATTGGGGATTAATGGCTGGCGATACCTGGATTCGTGATGCGAGCAACGGTGGTCCATTTTTACCTATTAAAAACACGATTGAAGCGGCACAAATCACCAGCGGATCAGCACCTGGAACAACCAATGTTACCGGGCTAAACGTTAACTTGATTCGATTAGGCGACGTTTACTTAATGGCGGCAGAATGTGCGGTAGAAAAGGGCGATTTACCAAGAGCCTTAACACTAGTTAATCTGGTGAGGCAAAGGGCTGCACAAATAACTCCTCAACTGGTTAACGGAGCAGCTGCTGCGGCTTATAAAGTGAGTCCATATGCCGCTTTTCCTAATGCTACTTATGCCAGGACCGCTGTGCGTTTTGAACGTAGACTGGAGTTGGCGATGGAAGGTCACCGCTTTTTTGATTTGGTGCGCTGGGGAATTGCTAAACAAACACTTGAAAGCTACTTTGCCTTCGAAGGTGGCTTCTTTGATTACCTGAAAGGAATTAATATTGAAGCCAGAGATGAGTACTTCCCGCTACCACAAGATCAGATCGACAGGAGTAAGGGTACTTTGAAACAAAGCCCGGGTTACTAAACCTCAAATAATAATTTAAAAAAACGCATGGAGCAAATTGTTCCATGCGTTTTTTTGTGCTACAGCAATTTAAATTTTATTTCTCTTCTCTAAATCTGCTGAAAACGAGTAGCGCAATCAGGCATAACGCAAAGCCGACTACGCCATTTAACCGTAATCCGAAATCATTTCCGGGATCTTTTCCATAGATGGTGAGCATGGCAAAGATTGCGATGCCCAACGTTTGGCCTAATTTTACAAAGAGGTATTTCACTGCAAAAAACATTCCTTCGTGGTTTTCACCACTCGAGATGGTATCTTTCTGAGCAATATCTGCCAGGATTGCTGTTGGTAGAATGCCCAACGCCGCTAAAGGAAAAGATGCAGAAAGTACCAAAATGTAGATCTGTGTATAAGGTCCGAAAGGGAGTTTTCCAAGAAAGAATATGGTGACGAAAATTAGGCAGAGAACACCAAACCCTAATAAAACAAAAGGTTTCTTGCCAATTTTTGCGGATCCTAAAGTAACCAGCGGATAGAATAGAAGTGATACCAGTACCATTGCACCCATAAATTTTCCACCTTCTGATTCTGGCAAGCCAAGCAGAACGGTGCAAAAGAATAATAAACCACTCGAAATGATGCTTAAAGCCGTATAGAAAGCAAAATCTGATATTAAATAATATTTGAAATTACTGTTTTTAAAGGTGTTTTTTATGGCTGGCCAAAGCGGAACATGTGTTGGCTTTGCCACCGAAAACTCTTTTTCATTGATGAAGAATATCGGCATTAACATGGCTATTCCAGATAAAATACACAAACCCCAAATAGCAATTTGCACTGCCTCGCTGCGGCTTGTAACAGCAAAATGGTTCTGAACCAAATCTGCAAAATTGTTTGTACAGGCAGAGAGAATGATACCAATTACAAAACCGACTTGCTGATAGCTGGAAAGCTTAACTTTTTGACGAGGAGTATTGGTTACTTCTGCCAGTAAGGCATTATATGGAATGATATAGGTAGTGACCGAGACAAAAAATAAACAAAGTGTAAGCGTAAGCCACCAGGCATTGTGTAAACTTTCTACTTTTTCAAGAGGATAGAAAACCAATCCACAAAATATCATGGCTGGTAAAATTGCCCACTTCATAAAAGGCATCCGTCGGCCATTTGGATTTTCACTCGCATCGCTTTTACCCGCAATAAAAGGATCGAATATGGCATCAACTAATCTGCCGGAGGCAGCAATGATTGATAGAATATTAAATGCACCCAAAAAAACAAGTTGCGGAACTAGCGGGGGTAGACCGGAGTTACTAGGTGGTAAGTAAAAAAAAGGAAGCATTACAATGATGATGTTCGTCATTGTACTCCAACCAATCATACCGGCAGCGTAAGCAATTTCTTGTTTTAAAGAAAGGGTTTTGTTCATTAATTTGGTTAAATTATTTTAGAGCAAGGTCTTATTTTTATTTGGTAAACCAGCTATACTGTTTATTTTATTATGGTTAGTTTGTAATGATTTATTCATCCACAAATGAGCTGATAAAAATTTACATCCTCAACAAGTAACCCTCAACTGAAATAAATTTGCGTTTAAAACCATCCATCCTTTATGAACACCTCCTAAAATAAGTATGAGATTACAAACACTTTTTTGATCATAATCATTTAAAAATGATATCTGAAGACTACTTTTTTATGAACCTGGAAAGAAAATAAATGATCAGAAAGCCCAGGAAGATGTAAAGGCCGTTAAGCGCCGCATTAGGGTCATCAGCATAGATACTAAAGGCAACAAATGTATAAGCCGCGATAAATATGATTGGCAAGATGGGATACAAAGGAACAGTGTAGATGGTTTTTTGATCAAGATGTGCAGTTCTTTTTCTCAAAATAAAGATAGTTGCTGCGGAGCTAGCCATGCTGATACTTTCCAGAAAGATGGTATAATTTAAAATTTTATCGAATGTTTTTGCGTAAAAAATAATAACCACTGCAATTAGTGTGAAGATGGTTAAGCTCAAAGTGATTACACCTGTTTTCGTATTGGTCTTAGTGAAAATTTTAGGCAATGCACCTTCTTCTCCCATAGCGAACATGGCTCTTGGATTGCTCAATAAATTGACGTTTACATAGCCCATTACAGAAACGAAAATGATCACAGATAGCATTTTGAAGCCTGCGGGTCCAAATATTTTCGAAGCCAGAATTGCAGCGATACTTTCTGCTGTTTTCAACTCTTCGAAGCCAATAACGCTCACATAAACATAGTTTAGGATTAAGTAAAGTGCTACAATGATACTTAACCCGATAATGATGGAGCGTGGAATAACCTTTTTCGCATCTTTTACTTCACCTCCAAAATTGATGGTTTGTGCATAGCCAGCATAGGAGAAAGATACCGCAATTAAACAAAGACCCAAGGCCTTTCCGTAGTCTGCCCAAGTGGGTAAGGCGCCGGTTTGGGTTTTGAAAACAGGTATTTCAGCCTGCGTTTGTGTACCGAAAAAAACAGCAGAAATGAGCAATAAGATCAGCGCTATTTTAACGATGGTTAAAACATTTTGTGTTTTTGCACTTGCTTTTAAACCCAATAGATTGATCAGGTAGAAAACCAAAATAGTAGTTATGGCAATCGCAACCCTGTAGAAGTCGGTTTGCATATTTGCGGGCAAAATGATCTTCCCCAAATATTCAGCACCGATAATGGAGATTGCCGCTACAGAAGCTGCACTGGAAATAATTACAATACAGTTGATCGCAAAAGCAATAGACGGATGATAAGCAGCCGAGAATATTTTATAATAACCTCCTGTTACGGGATATCTTGAACCAATTTCTGCATAAGTTAGGGCTCCACAAAATGCCACGAAGCCCCCAATGAACCAGGCCAGATAAAATAATTCAGGAATCTGGGCCTTCGCAGCAACATTTACAGGTGTACGGAATATGCCCATGCCGATGACCAGACTGACCACAATCATAGATAAATCGAAGAGCGAAAGTTGCTTTTTTTGTTGCATTAAAAGAATAATAAATTATGGGATGAAGATAGGGTAAAAATAGGGAATGGGATAGAGAAAATGGAAAGCGGGGAATAGGAAGCGTAAGACAGGCAACGAAGAATGGATAATAGAAAAATGGGGAATAGGAATAAAGCTGAAAAACGGATAGCTAAAAACGAGTAGCGCCATTTTCATTGTGGAATTTTTCATTTGCTAGCTTCAAAGAATAGCGGTATTATTGTAGAATAATTTTTGCTATTCGATTTCTGAGCATTATTAAAGGATTTTTCTCATTTACTCGATATCAAATCATCCCAAAACTATTGTCATGTTGACTGTTAAAGCTTGCTCCGAACATCCCTCGGTATGGCTCCTTCGTGTAAGCGCGAAGTTCTTTCAACGTGGTAAACAAATAAAAATTTATGGCAGAAGTAGTTTATAACGACGACAGTATTCGTTCATTAGATTGGAAAGAACACATCAGATTACGGCCCGGTATGTATATCGGTAAGTTGGGTGATGGCTCTGCGCAAGACGATGGAATTTATGTTTTGTTAAAGGAAATTGTAGATAACTCTATTGATGAGTTTGTAATGGGCACTGGAAAAACCATCGAAATTACAGTTTCTGAACAGAAAATAAATGTCCGCGATTACGGTCGTGGTATCCCGCTGGGAAAAGTTATAGATTGTGTAAGCAAGATCAATACCGGTGGAAAGTACGATAGCAATGCCTTTCAGAAATCTGTCGGATTAAATGGTGTAGGTACTAAGGCCGTTAATGCATTATCTACCAGTTTCACGGTTCAGTCTTATCGCGATGGAAAAAGCAAGAAGGTAGAGTTTTCAAAAGGGGAAATTGTTAACGAACAACCTATTATCGATACCACTCAGCGAAACGGTACTGCCATTACCTTCTATCCTGATGAAACGATTTTCAGAAACTACCATTATATTCCAGATTTTGTAGAAAGTATGGTCTGGAACTATGTTTTCCTGAACACTGGCTTAACCGTAAATTTTAATAACCAAAAATACTTTTCAGAAAGAGGGCTGTATGATCTGCTCTCAAAATTCAATAAGCCGGAAGAAATCCGTTATCCAATTATCCACATGATTGGTAACGACATTGAAATTGCGATGACTCATGGTCAGCAATATGGCGAAGATTACCATTCATTTGTAAACGGGCAGCATACCACGCAGGGAGGGACTCACCAGGCGGCTTTCCGGGCTGCGGTAGTTAAAACGGTAAGGGAGTTTTTTAAAAAAGAATTTGATGCTGCAGATGTGCGTTCATCCATCATCGCAGCAATTTCTGTCCGCGTTCAGGAACCGGTTTTTGAATCGCAGACGAAGACTAAACTGGGTTCCCAAAACATGGGGCCAGAAGGTCCGTCAGTGGCAACTTTCATCAATGATTTCGTCAAGAAGGAACTGGATGATTACCTGCATAAAAATCCGGATGTGGCAGATGCACTTTTAAAGCGAATCAACCAGTCGGAGCGTGAGCGTAAAGACATAGCAGGCATTAAGAAGCTGGCCAATGACCGCGCGAAGAAAGCCTCTTTGCACAATAAAAAACTTCGCGATTGCAAAGTCCATTTCAACACTACACATGAAAAGCGTTATGAAACTACTTTGTTTATTACAGAGGGAGATTCTGCATCAGGTTCGATTACAAAATCCCGAGATGTAGATTGCCAAGCTGTTTTCAGCTTGAAAGGTAAGCCGCTTAACTGTTACGAGTTAACAAAAAAAGTGGTGTATGAAAATGAGGAGTTTAATTTATTGCAACATGCATTAAACATTGAAGATGGTTTAGAGGGCTTACATTATAATAACATCGTTATCGCTACCGATGCGGATGTAGACGGCATGCACATCCGTTTGCTAATGATGACCTTCTTCCTCCAGTTTTTTCCTGACTTAGTGAAAGCAGGTCATGTTTACATTTTACAAACCCCTTTGTTTAGGGTTCGAAATAAAAAAGAAACCATTTATTGTTATAGTGATGAAGAACGTCGAAATGCCATATCAAAATTAGGGAACAAGCCAGAAATTACTCGTTTTAAAGGACTGGGAGAAATTTCTCCTGATGAATTTGGTTTGTTTATTGGTAAAGATATCAGGCTTGACCCTGTTATCTTAAAAGATCAGACCATTAAAAGTTTGCTGGAATATTATATGGGAAAAAATACTCCCGACAGGCAGCAGCACATCATCAGAAATCTGAGGGTAGAAAAAGACGAGGTGGAGGAAGAACCTAAAATTATTGATGAAGTAGCATAAAATTCGGCGTTGATATTATCAAAAAATTAAATCAACGCACTTGAAACCCATTAAAAGTTCAGCAAAAAAGTATTTATTAGTCGTATCCTCAATTTTAGCGATTTTCGGAATAACAGCAATGTTGTTTATTAATTTCGCCAATATACCACTCTTAAAATCGGTAAATAAAATTGTTCAGGTACAATATGATTATGCCAATCTAGATAGCTGTATTTTTAAACTATACAATGCAGAAAATAGCTGCAGAATGTATATTGTGAATGGGGATCGCAGGTATTATGACCAATTTGTTAAGGAGATAAAAATGATCTCCTTAATAATGGATACGCTGCAGGAAAAGAATCAAAGCGAATATGTCCTTTCTTCTAAAAACTTCAAGGGGCTGCTGCAACAGAAAAGACTCCGTACGAATCAATTTATACAATTGAAAAGGACTTCGGACAGTTTGATTAACTTTTCTTTAAAGGTAAGTCAGCTTGTGGAGAAGATTGCCCCTGATAGTAAGCTTTTCACAATCAAGCAGTTTAAGAATATTACCAGAATAGATACGCTTAAACCTCGAATCACGGCAACACCAAAGCGCAGGTTTTTTGGTAGAGTTTTGGCCGCCATTAATGGTAAAGAGAAGAAAAGTGTTGATAGTTCCAGATCAACACTAATCAAAACTACAATCTCTGCCGATACATCCTCCCTTAATGTAGCTTATAATAAACTACAGCTTGGTGCCATCAACGATTACTACTTAAGGCTCTATAAAAACAATAATAAGCTAAAAGAAAAGGAGAAGGAATTACTGGCTGTGAATCACCTGCTGATTTCTACATTGGTGAATAGACTCAAACAATACAAATCCATTGAGAAACAATATTATTCATCGTTAGAAGAAATGTCTGATTCTACGGTATTTAATGCCGTAGAGAACCTGGATAAACTCGCTAAAGTGTTGCTTACATTGGTGGTGGGGTTGTTGACTTTCGTATTTTATATGATTTTTCATTTTTATAAGAATGAGAAAGCTTTGATTGCCTATAGTAATAAGGCATCTTCCTCTGCATTGTCAAAAAGCAGGTTTCTGGCAAATATGAGTCATGAAATTCGCACACCACTGAATTCCATTGTTGGCTTTTCGGAGCAATTATCGCAGGTCAACTTGGCCAAAGAGCAGAAAGAACATGTTGGGGCTATTAAAAGTTCTTCGATTATGCTGTTGGGGGTAGTGAACAACATCCTCGACTTTTCTAAATACGAAACAGGAAAAGTCATTCTGAATCAGGTTGCTTTTTCTCCATATTATTCAATTAAAGATGTTTTTGATAGTATGAGCATCCAGGCCTCAAAAAAGAAAATCTCTTTTGAGCGTCAAATGACAATAGATGAAGATGCCTATATCCTTGGCGATCCGCTTCGCTTAAAACAGGTAATAATGAATTTATTGAGTAATGCGATTAAGTTCACGGAGGATGGAAACGTTACCTTGAATGCAAATTTATTCTCCGTACATGGAAATCAAGCAAAATTGATGGTCAGCATTTCGGATACCGGTTTAGGGATCAAGCCAATTGATCAACGAATTATTTTCGACGAATTTGCACAGGTTTATTATGCTTCAACAAAAGAAAGGCAACAAGGTACTGGATTAGGATTAGCAATCTGCAAGAAAATTGTGGAGTTTCAAGGCGGAAATATCGGTGTAAGCAGCGTGGAAGGTGAGGGCTCTACTTTCTTCTTCGACTTATTGTATCCTACCGCTCATCAACCGGTTAACGTGGAACCGTCAACTTCTGCACTACACAACAAGGCAATATTGTTAATAGGAAAAAGAATTTTGCTGGCGGATGATAACCGGTTGAATATTTTATTGGCCTCTACCATCCTTAAAAAGTATCAAATTTCTTTTGACGCTGTTTACAATGGAAAAGAAGCATATGAGTTGTTTGAGCACAATGATTATGATCTTATCCTAACCGATATACAGATGCCTCAAATGGGTGGAATCGAGCTTACGCAAAAGATCAGAAACGACGAAGATCCAAATAGGAGAAATACACCGATACTTGGAGTTACTGCTAATGTTTTGGAGGAAGACCGAAAGAAATACCTCGCATCTGGCATGGATGAACTGGTTCTCAAACCCTTTTTTGAAGAAGAGTTGTTAGAGAAAATTCTGAAATTTATCCGCTAGCCCGAAAATTTAGGATAAATAATAACTGTTTCAGCTATTTAGTTGGGGCATGGATTGTATCTTCCGGATGCTGAGGTGGAAGTACGTCTACATGTTTCTCCACAATGGTGATTTTGGTAAAAACTGCATATTTACTTGGCGCAATACCTCCATCGTATTTTTCTGCATAAGCCTGGGTAAATTCTGCACCAAAATAAAGGATGATTGAGGTGTAGTAAATCCAAAGTAAAATTACAATGATTGAACTTGCAGCCCCAAAAGCAGAGCCTGGATTGCCTTTTTCAATGTAGATTCCAATTAAGTATTTACCTAAACTAAAAAGAACAGCCGTAAATAAAGCCCCAAGGATAGCAGATTTCCATTTGATTACCACATCCGGAAGTACTTTAAAAATTACCGTAAATACAGCAGTAACAGCGGCTAAGGTAATTACATTATTTAAAATGTAGATGATCAGCGCCATGGTGTCATCGGCAACTGGAATCACCTCGTCAATCTGGCTTTTCGAAAGTAAAGAAATCAATTTATCTCCAAGGCCCACTACTACGCTATTAACCACAAGAGAAACCAGCAACAAAAAACCCATTGAAACAATAAGCGAAAAAGAAAGTAATCTGTTGGTTAACATCTTCAGCCATCCTTTTTTAGGGATGGCTTTTACTTTCCAGATCATATTGATACTATCCTGAATTTCAATAAAAATTGCCGTGGAACCAATAATTAATGTGGCTATCCCGATGATCAGCCCGATAGTAGATTGACCGCTCTTGGTAGAATTTTCTACAAATCCTTGAATCTGTGTCGCTGCATCCCGGCCAACCATGTCGGTAACCTGTGCAAAAAATTTATCCCGGGTATCGGTATTGCTTTTATTCCCTAAAAAAATTGTCGCTGCAGATAATACAATAATAATTAATGGTGTCAGCGAAAATATAGTATAGTAAGCTAACGCTGCACTAAGTTTCATCACCCGATCTTCCATAAAGCCTTTTCCGGCAGCTATGAATAAATGATATAAGGCGATAAAAAAATGTTTGATCTTGTTAACTAACTTCATTCGAAAATTAAAACGGATATCCTATCCCAATATTAAAGATTAAATTCTCTCTCCTCCAGGCTTTGTCTCCAAAGGCTATATTATCAAATACCCAACGTTGTCCTGCTGGCAGATAAGGTTTGCGAACAGGGAACGCCACATCTAAGCGGACCACAAAAATGGTTGCATCAACCCGTAAACCAGCTCCGGTACCCACCGCCAATTCATTTAAAGCATTCTTAAATTTAAATTCGGAACCTGGGCGCCCAGTATCATCAGTGCCTGGAACCCCTACATCTTCTTTTCTTAACCAAACGTTTCCAGCATCTACAAATAGTGCACCATATAAAACGCTTACCAATTTAAATCTTAATTCTGAATTCAGCATCAGCTTAATGTCTCCCCCCTGATCTGCAAATATAGCATCTTCACGCACTTTGTATGTCCCAGGTCCTAATGTCCTTGCCGGAAAGGCCCTGATATCATTACTTCCCCCAGCAAAAAATTGCCTAACAAAGGGTAACGATGTAGTGTTTCCATAAGCATAACCATATCCAAGATTTAAGCGGTTTGCCCAGGTAACATTTCTTGTAACCTTGTAATAGTCTCTCAAATCGGCTTCCAATCTCACAAATTGCGATAAAGGCACGTTGAAAATTGAACGCTTGCCTTCATCATCTTTCGGAACAAAAGCACCCCATAAATTTCCACCAGTTTCTATGCTTCCAAAGAAGAAAGTATTATTTCTGCGGTTGGTCTCCATTTGATTGGTGTACGTGAAATTATAATTACTACCAATGATGAATTGATTTTCAAGGGTTGATCGAAGGAGTGGGTTTGCCTTATATAAACTATCTCTCACATCAGTGTTCGGAAAGCCCGTGGAAATATAACTCACTGAAATAGGGTTAAAATTATGTTCTTTGTATTGATTTTCTTTGAAGTTATAACCAAATTCACCTTTAAAAGCATTCAAGGTATAATCACCACCTCTGTTCAGCATCTGATAGGAAACTGAAGCAATGGTTTTAGGAATGAAAGCGGTGGTACTGTTTGGCTTATAAAATGGAACGATGAATCTTGGGAAGGTTAACTTCGCCTCGGTAGTAAGCGAGACGGAGTTTTTACCTAATGATGTTCCTCTTGTTTGTGTTTCAAAGCCCCCGGCTACGCTTAAATCCAATTGCTCGGCACCTCTAAAAAGGTTTCTGGTGGTTTGCGTTACCCTCACTTCAGAACCTACGAAGTTGTTCGATTTACTCGTTCCGGTTACACCAAAAGTTAACGAGTTCTTTTTTAGTGGTGTTAAATAGATATTCAGATCAAGCTCATTGTTCTTAAAACTATCAACTGGAAGAAATTCTGCCCGCACATCCTGGAAAGCACCAACGTTTACCATTCTGTTTAAAGATTGGTTATGGTCTCTGCGGTTATAAGGCTCGCCTTTTTGAAAAAATACTAAACGATCGAACAGCCTTGGTTTGAAGGTTTTTCTGTCGTCGTAAATATTAAAATCTTTATATTCTAACGGTTTTAAACGCCTTAGAACTGTGTCTCTCCTTAAGGAGTAACTCGGGTAAATATTAATGTTTTTGATCGTATAGGGTTTCAAGCCTGCATCAGGAGCAATGTCCTTCACCTTAACCGATATATTTACAAGGTTTTTGCCAATGGTGCTATCTACCTGCATAATCAGATAATCCGGGCTGAAATAAAAGAAACCATTTTCTTTTAAATCGTTGTCAATTCGAATCCTTTCGTTTTTGTATACATCTAAATCATAATAGTCCCCTACTTTTAATAAGGTCTTACCTTTATTATTATTAATAATTTTGGTTAATGTGCCCGTATCTGGCGGGAAGGTTATGCTATTGATTTTATATCGTTCACCAGTTCTTGCTGTATAAATGGCTTTTCCTTTTCTCTCTTTTACTACGGTATCGCCAGTTACTGTGGCTTGTAAATATCCTTCACTCAATAGGTAGCTGGTTAATACATCATTATTGTATTTAAGTTTAACCTCACTTAAAAGCACAGGCGCTTCTCCTTTTTTTCTAATCCAGTTTCTTAAACCGCCTTTTGCTTTTTTCGGTTCGCCTGCAAAATTGTAGATCGCTAGTTTTATTTTACTATTAGGCTTTGGCCTGGTTTTACTCTGAAGATCTGCTTTTACCTGTTTCTCATCATCAATTTTTCCAGAAGAATCCGGATTAATTTTTATTTCAGATCCGGTATATAAAATCTGACCTGGCTTTAAGGATTTGGTACTGCTACAGCCCGCGTAAACTAAACAGGCCAATAAAAATAGGGCAGGTCTAGTTAGTTTTCTCATTTTGTGCTTTCTGTTCAATGTTTCTCGTTCTTCTATTTCTTTTCTTCTGGAATATTTCTCTGAATTTGTTGTAATCTACAACCAAGGTAAATCCTAAACCGGTTTCAATAATCTGGCCCTGCACAATCACATCGTTTTGATTTCTTCGGTAGGCCCGTAACCTATATCTTCCATCTGCAGATAATGCGTATTCCACATTTACGTTTCCTGCAATATCAGTAGATTTTTCTCCTGGTGCCTGTGGACCTTCTAAAGCAAATGAGCTTCCTACTGTTACAGTTAATCTATCATTCAGCAATTTTTTTGATAATCCAATTTCAAGATCGGTTTTTTGCTGCATCGAACCTGTTGAATAATCTTCTGAAGAATTTACACCAAAGTTAAGATCTACACCTTGAATTAAATCAGAAGTCAGGTTATTTAGCTGTTCAGTTAACAGCTTACTTACGCTGGAACGGGCAAGTGTAGAAACACCACCTCCGCCACCAGCTAAACTTTCGAAAGGATTATTTGCTATAAATCTGTTCAGCGCAAGCAAAGCAAAAACCTGTTTGTTCAGCTCACTTTCATTCCTGTTTACGTTGATTAGTTTAGTGTAAACTTGTCCACCTAAAGCATTACGTTCATTTTCGGGTAAATCCAGTTTAAAAGAAATGATTGGTTTTAATAATTCGCCTTTCATCATTAAATAAACCTGAAATGGTAATTTTGTTCTTGCCTCATATAAATCAGGCTGATTAAGCAGGTCGATTGGTGCAGCATTTACTTCATATAGTGCCGTTAAGTTTACATTAGCAGAGGTAGGCTCGCCCGTCCAAATAATTGTACTTCCTTTTACCAGTCTAAATTCTTTTTTACCTAATGGTCCTACTGATAAATTATAAGAACCATCAACAACCTCGTAACGGCCCGTCATACTAATTTTGCCACTTGGATCCATTGTGGCGTTCAGATTGGCTTCACCCTTAATGTTTAAAGCATCACCATTTGATGGATCTACCACTACGTTTAGCTCTGCTTCAGGATCTATACTAATTGCCGCAACCAGATTGATGCCTTTTACCGGAGATTTGCTGATGCTGTCTACCTTTAAAGCCTTTTGCCCATTAAAAGGTGGGGCGTCGGCATCAATAAATTGTACAATTCCATCCTGATCAATAACTGATGGGTCGCTTGTAGGCAAGGCGAAGAAGAATCTGGTATCCTTATTTACCTTGATGTTCATATTCACATCCGGCTGATTCAAATCACCCCTAACTTTAATGTCGCTGGTAAGGAAAACCTTACCGTAAATCATATCGTTATCTTCTACTGTCGAATTTATGATCCGGAAGTTATTCGTCTTAATGTCTAATCCAAAGCGATAATTTCTATAATCGGTTGTTAAAATTTTACCATTAATTGTGGCTTTCTGGTTAAGAGAATCTATTAATGTAAAGTTGTTAAATGCAATTCCTTCATTGGTGAAGGAGATTTTTTCATTGGGCATTCTTAAATATGAATTCACGTAAGCCACATTAATTCCGGCATTATTAAAAGTTAAATCACCTAAAATTTTTGGGGCTGTTAACGCGCCTTTAACCGTAAGCGCACCGGTAAGTGTTCCGGTTCCATTTTTTAACTGGCCAGCCGATAAGCTTTCGATGTTTTTCATCTCGATCTTATCAATATTTACCGTTAAATCGAGTGCACTCTGTGGTGCGGTATAGTAAAATCCATTTACACGTAAATCATGAACACCACTCAGGGCAACGTTCACTTCAAAGGCATTCTTTGTATCGTTATTTACGGCTAAGCGAAGTGTACCCAACTGATCTTTTTGATAACGCAATTGATCTATGGTTAAATTCGCCTCAAATTTAGCTGCGGTGGCCAGATCTTTAACGTTCGCAGTTCCGTTCAAACGTCCGCCAATTAGCGTAGTATCAGTTTCTGCGAATTTGGTTAAGGTTTCTAACTGGAAATCTTTGAATTCAACTGCCAATGGTGCGTTCGGCTGTGTCGGATTACTATTGATGGAAAGCGACTGACCATTATTACTGATCTGGAATTGGTTCACCAGGATTCCAGAAGCTCCGAACTGAATGTAGTTGTCTTGCGAAACTACCCATTTTTGATAGTCCAGCAGGAGTTTTTGAGGATCTAAAGTAAATTTGAAATCTTTATTAATCGATTGAAAGTTCCCTCCAATTACATATTTATCCTTACGCTGTCTATCCCGAAGGAAAATATTTACACCTAACAAATTGCTTGCTGCCTCTCCGCTTATTTCCGTATTGAACAAGGAAACCGATGGACTTTGAAGTGCCTTAACTGTTAAACCGTAGTCGAGTTTATTATTATCGTTATTAATATTTAAAACGGTGGTGTCTACTTTAAAATCGCCATAAACAATTTGCGGGAAGTTACCTTTAATCTGTAAGCTGTCTTTTTGTGTATCGATAAGTCCATAAAACTGGGATTGTTTAAACACCGTAAGCTCTGGCACAAATTGCTTCAATAATTTAGAATCATAAACCTGAACAAAGAAACGCATCCGCTGATCAGGGATTTTAGTGACCTCGCCGAAGGCATAATACTTATTAATTTCATTGATAATGGCATTGCTTACCTTTGTTAACTGATATTTACCATCAATTTTTGCAGAGAGCACCTCAGACTTTAAGGTAAGTAAGTTTTCAGTTTCAGTGGTTTTAGCATAAACGGAGATGGTATCCACATTGATTCTCTGTTGATCTTTAGCCAGTTGTAAACCAGTGATATCTACATTTCCATTCAGGTAGTCTGCATCAGCAGTTGGCAAATCAACCTTTACAATACCGGCAGCGCTCAATAGCGTCGGGCTAAAATTTAATGCCTGGAGATTAACCTGTTTTAAATCCAGATCTGCTCTAACCGCAGGATACTTTCCCGCAAGATTTACATTTGCATCTAATACGAAGTTGGCATTGCTATCTGGCATGCTGCTTTTAATCGCTACTTTCTGGTTGGCATAACTACCCGCAAGCTTTAAGTTTCGGTAAGTGTATTTATTATAGAAAGCACTTAACACACGGGCGTTGAACTTTGCATTTATTTTTTTTGGATCGAGGCCTGTACCAGCAACGTCTGCTTTTACAGAAACACGACCAAGTTTAGGCTGCATTTTTAACAACCTGCCAACATTAAAATTATTCAGGCTAATGTCTGCTTTGTAACGCTCACTTCCTTTTGGTCCATTCATTCCTGCAACCACTACTGCACCACCCATATCGGTTTGAATATTCATGTTGGTATTAAAATCAGTCATGGATCCGGTGAACTTTCCTCTTGCGTTGATCACATTGGGTAGTTCGATAGATGGTGGTAGAGATTTTTTTGGAACAACAACCAGGATGTCGCCTTTTGTGAGGTAGAGTTTTTTGATGTTCAGATCAAGAATTGTTTTGTTAACATCTGGTAAGCCTTTAGCGGTTCCGCTGATATCAATCTGCGTATTTTTTAAACCGGAAATCTGTAAGCGCGGAATTTTAAGGTCATTAAGATAACCATTCAATTCTGTATTAATTTTGATTTTTTCATTTCTGTAGTTGGCGGGAACCGCATCGCTGAAATAGCCTGCATCCCGAAGTCCAATGGTGGTATTTTTTAAACTCAAAGCCATTTTTACGCGCTCAGGATGTTTAGTTAAATCCTCCATGGAAGTGAAGTTTAATTCGGTAGCATTCTCAATTGTGGTATTTGGCGTTTTTAGAATGAAATTGCTGAGTTTAATTTGCTTGTCGTTATAAATTGCGTCACCCTTTAATTCTGTCAAAGCAAAACCGCTCTTCTCTTTCAATGAACCATTTTTTACGCTGGCCTTGATGCCATCAGCACTGTAGCTGATGTCGCCAGCACCGAAGGTAAGGTCACTAATCTTAAGGTGGTTAAAATCCATTCCTTTAGGAGCAGCTTTTGCCCCCAGATTATCAAATTGTATGTTATTGTCTGCAAGGCTAATGTTTTTGATGATTAAGCCTAAAGTAGATTTCTCCGGAACAACAGTATCTTTAACCGATTTTAGGTTATTGCTTGGTGCAGGCTTGAAAGCAAAAAGGATATTAGATTTGTTCAGTTTCGCGTCTTCAACAGCGTATTTGCTATTTGTTAAATCAACCTTTAAATTTACCAAACCCAATTCATTGATGTCTGCAACCGCTTTGGTTGTGGAGATTTGGTCATTGTAATTTACCTTTACGTTATTGAACGCAAAGTCTTCTACCTCAATAAGCGGAAGTTTACCTGCTTCCTTCTCGGTACTGTCTACACTGTTGGTGATGTGTTGTACTAACTGCGTGAGTGGTTTTTGCTGAAGGTAGCTTAATGAAGTATTATTTAAACTGAGGTTACTGATAATATAATGTTGATTCGCTAAATCGAAAGTTTTTAGTTTGGTTTTTAGTGCACCTAGGTAGAGCTTAACATCATTTCCGGCAACATCATCGCGGTAGGTAATGCCAATATCTTCGAAAGAAACCTTATCTACCGAAAATTTAAGTGTTGATGTAGTATCCTGATTAACTTTTTCCTCAGGCTTTTTTTGATCGCTCATAAAAGCATCAACCAGAAAAGAAAAATTGAAGGTGGTATCTGGACTGATTCGTTTTACGTTTGCACGGATAGTTTTTAACTCAATATTATTAATTTCAACCGTATTTTTTAAGAGTTTAAACAGGCTGATATCTACTGCTAGTTTTTCTGCATAAAGAAGCGTGTCTCCCTTTCGGTCTTCCATGTAGAATTTGTTTAAAACCACATCTTTTGGCAGTGCAATCTTAATACTTTCTAAACTAACCTCTGTTTTGGTTTTATTTTTAAGATAATTAATTGCCTTTCCCTTAACAAAGTTTTGTACTGCCGGGATATTGAGAGAGAGTGCAATACCTACAACGAGGATAATGATAGAAGCGATTACCCAAAGTAAAACTTTTAAACTTTTGCGTACGTATTTATTCAAAGCGGATGGTGTTTGGTGATTTTAAAATACTATCAAACAAGCTAACAAAATTAATTTTATTAGCGCGTCTACAATTAATACAAAAAATATCCTAAATTGTTCGCCCGCTACATAAATTTAACATAGGCGGTTTCGTAAAATATTATAAATGAAATTATTAAATCTGAATATAAGTTTTGAGCAATATGCTGGCATCAATGAATTGGCAGAAAACGACAGGGTGCTTTGCCAAAATGCTGAGCAGGCTTTAGCAACATCTTACTCGCCATATTCTAAGTTTAGAGTGGGTACAGCTATTCGCCTTGCGTCTGGAAAAATCGTTTTAGGAAGTAATCAGGAGAACCTTGCTTATCCTTCTGGCTTATGTGCGGAGCGCGTAGCTTTGTTCGCGATCGGGTCAGATCAGCCTGATGCAGTGATTGAAAGTATGGCCATTACCGCTCAAACAGATAACTTCGAAATCACCAAACCCGTCACTTCGTGCGGTGGTTGTTTGCAGGTAATGGCAGAGTTTGAGCGGAAGCAATCTACGCCAATTGAGGTGATTTTTTATTGCCTGAACGGAGAGGTTTTAAAAGTACCTAGTGTAAAGAGTTTGTTGCCGTTTTCTTTTGTAGAAGATCGGTTAGAAAGATAAGATCCGGCATGCCTATATTTGGCATTTCTTCCTTATGAAACAATATTCTATCCTCTACTTCATCCTCTTTACTTCAATTGTTGCGCAGGCACAGAAAGCGTTGAAACCAAAGGCCGTTTACCAAATAACTTACTTTCGATCTGCTGATGGCAAACAAAAAGCAGATCAGAATCCAACCGTTGTTTTGGTTACAGAAAGGCAGAATCTGCTAACTACACAGAACATCCAAAACCAAAAGTCGAATTATCCTTTTGAGCAAAGTGTAATAACAAAGCCTGAAAATGCCTTATTTCAGATCGCGAATTTGGCAAAGCAAAGGCAAATTGCCACCGCTGATAGTTCTGCTATTGATAAGCAGGTTTTTGAGCTCAGTAATGAAACTAAGGTGATTCTTGGCTACACCTGTAAAAAAGCTAAAACGGTAGTTAACTCCAATACCATCGAATTATGGTATACAACTGCTGCAAATATTAAAGCCGCACCAACTGTATTAGGGCAGCAGCTCGGGCTTGTTTTGGAGCAGGTGCGCAATGGAAACAGTTATATTACCGCCAGTAAAATTGAGGAAGTGAATAGTTACAAGCAGATCGATGTTGCGCATTTAAAGCTCACCGATGGTTTATCTTACAAAGATTTGTTGTGGAAAAGCAGGTTTACCACATTAAGTGTCTTCAACAACGAAACCATAAATTTTATTGACAAGCCACAATCTAACGATTCGATTTTCAGATTCGCCGGCGGAACAGTGATTGCCAGGAAAGTTAAATTTCCTCAACTGCAGTCAAGTCCAAATGTTTTTGTGGATTTAACCGAGCAATCTAACGGGGATGCTTACGATCGAACGGGATCTGTATTTATCATTCCTACCGATAAATCGATCAGTTTAATGGATGCTTTGGAAACCTCTGTTAAGGCACTGCCCGTTTACAACAACGGAAATGGTAAAGCTTATCAGGGTGTTGTGGCCACCGCTGAATATAACCCGGTAATTGAATTAATGCGGTTCTTTACACCTTTCGGGGTTGGAAAATATAATTACCTCAAGCTAAAGGATAAAGACTGGGCCGAAAAAGTTTACTACAGACAAGATATTTCTGAATTGTTTCCATTGATGAACGGCAAAGAAGTTTGGTTGGCTGTATTTATTGGTAATTATGATAAAGGCGGCCACCGCGTATCTATGAACATCACGTTGCATAACGAAAAACAGTCGCCTACCGCTAAACCCATTCTGTTGCCATTGTTTAATTCTACCAACATCATGGAAATGGCAGGGCAGGAATATGCCACCATGTTTAGTACGGAAAAGGGTCTGGAAGTAACTTTTAGGCTGTCTAAAGATTTAAAAGATGCTAAACTGCGTTACATCACTACAGGTCATGGCGGCTGGGGTGGAGGAGATGAGTTTGTGCCTAAAAAAAATACCATCTTTTTGGATGGAAAAGAAACGTTTGCCTTTGTACCCTGGCGGATGGATTGCGGCTCTTACCGTTTGGCTAATCCCGCATCCGGAAATTTTGAAACAGGACTATCATCTTCAGATTTAAGTCGCTCTAATTGGTGCCCGGGAACGGTAACTAATCCGAATCTGATTCCTTTAGGCGATCTGAAAGCAGGCACTCATACCATTAAAGTTTCAATACCGATGGGGCTGCCGGAGGGTTCGGCTTCTAGTGCCTGGAATGTTTCAGGTTTATTAATGGGGTCTGAATAGTTTTGATTTGATAAAAATGATAACACCCTGAGCAGCGGTCGGATTTTCGTTGCTGGTTCATCACTTCATTTGCCATTTAAACCTGATTGCAGCGATATCATTTTGGTAAGCGACTATTTTAGTTGTGTTAGCCAACATCATCAAAAGATTTAGCGCAAAGCAGGACGGACGCATCAGAAAAGCTACAGGTTTTGCTTTCCAAATAAAAATTAGCCCGTTTTCCAACACCTAAATGTGCATAACCTCTATTCATTCAGTCGCATCATTTTTCTTATATTTACGGCTGCCAATTTCTGTAAATAAATGAGTGAAGAATTAGACCAAAACGTAAACGAAGAACACAAACATACGATAACCCCGATTAACGGTTTATACGAAAACTGGTTTCTGGATTATGCCTCTTACGTGATTTTGGATCGTGCCGTACCGCACATTCACGATGGTTTAAAGCCTGTTCAACGCCGCATTATGCATTCATTAAAGGAAATGGATGACGGACGTTTTAATAAAGCCGCGAACGTAATCGGAAATACCATGAAGTATCACCCACATGGAGATGCCTCTATTGGTGATGCAATGGTGCAGATTGGGCAGAAAGATTTACTGATAGACATGCAAGGAAACTGGGGCGATCCCATTACCGGCGATAGTGCTGCGGCCCCACGTTATATTGAGGCGCGTTTATCGAAGTTTGCAAACGAAGTAGTTTTTAACCCGGATACTACCGAGTGGCAATTGAGTTATGATGGACGTAACAACGAACCAATCACTTTACCTGTTAAATTTCCTTTGTTATTGGCGCAAGGGGCAGAAGGTATTGCAGTTGGTTTGGCTACGAAAGTGATGCCGCACAATTTTAATGAGCTGCTTGATGCATCTATTGATGTATTAAAAGGAGTTCGGCCGAATATTGTACCCGATTTTTTTACGGGTGGCATGGCCGATTTCTCCAATTACAATGAAGGTCAGCGTGGTGGCAAAATTAGGGTAAGGGCTAAAATTACTGAAAAAGATAAAAAGACCCTGGTGATTACGGAAGTGCCGTACAGCACCACTACCAGTTCGGTAATTGATAGTATTCTGGCGGCAAACGATAAGGGTAAGATTAAAATTAAAAAGATTGAAGATAGCACGGCTGCTCATGTAGAAATTATTGTGCATTTGGCTCCGGGTATTTCGCCCGATGTGACCATTGATGCACTATATGCTTTTACGGCTTGTGAGGTTTCGATTTCTCCAAATACGTGTATTATTCAGGGCGATAAACCACATTTCTTAAGTGTAAATGATATCCTGATCGAGAATACCAAGCACACAAAAAGCTTATTAAAAAAAGAACTGGAGATTCGCCTGCACGAGTTGCAGGAGAAGATTTTCTTCAGCTCATTACTAAAAATATTTATTCAGGAGGGGATGTATAAAAATCCTGAATACGAAAACTCGAGTAATTTCGATACCGTTGTTGAAGTTTTACACTTGTTATTCGATCCTTTTAAGCCAACTCTCTACCGTGAAATTTTACCGGAAGATTTTAAAAAGCTGATTGATAAGCCGATGAGTAGCATCACCCGTTTCGATGTGAAAAAGGCAGATGAGCAAATGAAAAATCTGGAAGATGAAATCAAGGTAGTTAAAAACCATTTGAAGCACCTGACGGATTATACCATTGCCTGGTTCCAGCGGTTGAAAGATAAATACGGAAAAGGAAGAGAACGCAGAACCGAAATTCGCTTATTTGATCGGGTAGAGGCGTCTAAAGTGGCCCTGGCAAACGTAAAGTTATACGTAAACCGCGAAGATGGCTTTATTGGAACGGGATTACGGAAGGATGAGTTTATTGCAGACTGTTCTGATATTGATGAGGTGATTGTTTTTCGTGAAGATGGAAAGTGCATGATTACCAAAGTGGCCGATAAAACATTTGTTGGCAAGGGCATTATTCATGCCCAGGTATTTAAGAAAAATGACGAGCGGACCATTTATAATATGATTTATAAAGATGGTGGTACGGGCGTTTCTTATATTAAACGTTTCGCTGTTGTTGGAGTAACCAGGGATAAAGAATACGATTTAACGAAAGGTACAAAGGGTTCTAAGGTTTTATATTTTACGGCCAATCCAAATGGTGAGGCAGAAATTATTAATGTTGCCCTGAAACCGCATTCAAAATTACGTAAGCTACAGTTCGATCAGGATTTTGCAGAAGTGGTAATTAAAGGCCGCGGTTCACAAGGTAATATCATTTCTAAGTTTCCGGTTAAGAAGGTTACATTGAAGAGTAAAGGTGTTTCTACCTTATCAGGATTAAAGATCTGGTATGATGATTTACTGAAACGCTTAAATGTAGATGGCCGGGGTAAATATCTTGGTGAGTTTGATGGCGATGACCGGATTTTACAGGTTCATAAAGATGGTTATTACGAGCTGAGTTCTTTTGAATTGAGCAATCACTTTGATGACGGTTTGATTTTGATCGAAAAATTTGATCCGGAGAAAGTTTTTGCAGCTGTTCATTTTGAGGGTAAAGCCCAGAATTATTTCATTAAACGTTTTGTTTTCGAGTTACAATCGGTAGGTAGAAAAACGATTTTCATTAGTGAAGAGCAGAAATCCAAGCTCTTGTTTTTAACTGCACACCCGGCAGCAAAGGTTATTGTGGATGTATTGAAAGGTAAAACGCAAATTCCAGAAACCCTGGATTTAGTGCTTTCAGAACTGATAGACGTTAAAGGTTTGAAAGCCAATGGAAATCGTTTATCGCCACATGAGGTACAAAAGGTGGTATTGGAAGAGCCTGAGCCTGAGGTGGAAGAAACAGATGAAAACGAAGCGAAAGAAGACAATGGTGGTTCAACTGAAATTATCAAAGAGGAGATAGCAGAAGCAGAGACAACTAGCGAGGTCGTCTCAACAGAAGCGATTGAAGAAGTTGTGAAACCAGATGTGAGTGAAGCGGTTGCTGAGGCGCCGATAGTGCAGCAGCCAAAACCAAAGTTTGAACGGAAAATCACGCCAGATCCTGAAGAAAAAATAATCCCTGAAGAAAAGCCTGCGATTGAAAAACCGATTGTGGAAAAAGCTGAAGAACCTGTGAAAGAGGTGCAGCAGGTACCCCTTGCGGAGCTGATCGTGGAGCAACCAAAAGCAGTACCTGAAAAGAAAGAAGATCCTAAAGCGAAGCAGAAGCCTAAAGCCCAAGAAAAGCCAGCAAAGAAAGTTGATTTTGAAATCACTAATCCTAATGACATTGAGATTGATGATAAAGGGCAATTAGGATTGTTTTAGAACTAAAATGAACGGTCGTTTTTGCGAGGAGACACGACGAAGCAATCTATTTAGCAATGAGAGGTTGCTTCGTCGGCTGAGAAGTTTTTTACCAATGCTATCTAGTTCAAATTCGAGATAATACAAAAATCTTAATATTTTAAATCTATATTTGCCTCACTCAAAGGGGTGCTTTTGAATTTATGCACACTTGTTGCAATCGAAGGCTGAGATTACACCCAAAAGAGGTAGAAACAGATGGTCAAAGGCAGATGGTTAAACCATGGCTTTTAAGAACTCAACTGTTATACCTTTAACGACCTGATTCGGATAATGCCGACGTAGGGAAGAGGTTAAATTCACGATACTGTTTCGCCCTGAAAGCAGTTCAATTATTTTTTGTTAGTCGCAAGACAAAATTATTGTAAATGAATTTTCAAGAGTTGTTCAGGCTTTTCCAGGAACAGATTTTAAACACTTCGATTATAGAGTGGTTCGCCGTTGGCTTTGGTGTTTCTGAAGTTTTACTGGCGAAGAGAAACAGTATCTGGCTTTATCCAACGGGTATCATATCCGTTTTATTATCAATGTTTCTTTTGTTGAATGTGAAACTTTATGCCGAAATGCTTTTGAGTATTTATTACCTGGTAATGAGTGTTTATGGCTGGGTCATTTGGAAAAAGCGGAAGATAGACGGCGAAAATCAAGTTTCCTGGAGCACCAATAATGAGTTGTTAACTGCTGTAATCATTTCTGTCGTTGGTTTTTTTGTGCTTTTTTTCGTGCTAAAAAACCATACAGATTCTGATGTACCTCTTCTTGATGCATTTGTTTCTTCAACCGCATGGGCCGGAATGTGGTTACTTGCAAAACGTAAAATCGAAAACTGGATCTTTCTAAACATTTCAAATATTGTAGCCATTCCATTGCTCTTTCATAAGAAACTTCCGCTTATGGCTTGCCTGACTACATTTCTATTTATAGTGGCCATCTTTGGCTTTTTAGATTGGAAGAATATCATTGGCAAGCGAAAATTAAGGACAGTTGAAACATCGCCTGTAGAATAGACAACAATATTGAGGGGGATAAAAAGTCTCCAAAGGGAAACAGATAAAGAGCACATGCAAAATACATTAACACAAACCTGGCAAGATAAAGTAACGCAATTAGCGGCGCAAGCCGAAGCCTTAGGGGAGTTGCATCCTGAAATTTTAGACCTTGCCTATCAGGAAAATTGGTTTAAACTTTTCGTGCCTAAGGTGTACGGAGGTGCAGGCAAAAAACTCCCTGAAATTCTTCGCCTGGAGGAAGCATTGGCTGAAGCTGATGGTAGCTTAGGGTGGACGGTAACGCTTTGTGCCGGTGCAGCCTGGTTCGCAGGTTTTCTAAATCCGGAACTTGCAGAAGAAATTTTCGAAGATGAAAAAGCTTGCTTTGCAGGGAGTGGCGCTGTTGGCGGAATAGCAACGGAAACCGAAAACGGATATACAGTTAGCGGCCATTGGAAATATGCCAGTGGTGCGTTACATGCTACTATTTTTACTGCGAATTGTACGCTAAAAAATGCCGATGGTACAGCTGTTTTAGATCAAGATGGGGTTCCTGAAATCATGTCGTTCATTCTAAAGAGAGCTGAAGTAACGATTCTTTCTGGCTGGTCTTACTTCGGCCTTATCGCCACAGGAAGCCACGCCTTTGAAGTAGATAATTTGCAGGTTCCAAAAAACAGAACTTTTAAAATTAACAATGATATAGCGGTTGCAGACGAAGGCTTTGATTATCCATTTTTGCAGTTGGCAGAAACTACATTAGCGGTAAATAGTCTTGGAATGGCGCAGCACTTTATCAGATTAGTGGAAGATTCTTTTTTCGCCCGTACCGGCCTTCGCAGATACAACGAAAACCAGATCGCTTTCTTTCAGGCTGAATTGGATCAATGCAAGACAGAAGTTACTGCGCTAAAAGAGGCGTTCTATAAGAATTTTGATGAATCCTGGGATCAGTTGATTCAAAAAGGTTCAATAGCCGATGAGCAACTGGATGCCGTGAGTAAACTGAGCAGGAAACTTGCGCATGCCTGCAGGCGAGCAGCAGATACGCTATTCCCTTATTGCGGGTTGGAGGCTGCAAGAAAAGAATCAGAAATCAATCGGGTTTGGAGAGATATTCATACGGCCAGTCAACATGCGTTGCTGACTTTCGAAAGCTGACACAGATTATTGAGATTTCAGTTTAGTTTGGCAATCTGCAGCAAGCTTGTCTAATTTAGGTCGAATCACAAAGGTACAAAACGGCTTGGTGGGGTTTAGCAGATAGTAATTTTGATGGTAATCCTCCGCCTGATAAAAGGCGCAAGCTAAACGTATTTCTGTAGTCACGGGTTTATCGAAATTTTTCTGGGTTTTAGTTAACATTTCTGTTGCTATCCTCTGATGAGCCGCATTATGGTAAAATATTACTGATCGGAATGGTGATCTGTTTTCATTTCCCCGGTAATTTGCGCGTGTTGGATTGTGGGTTTTGAAAAAAGTTAGTAAAAGTTCCTCGTACGAAATGATATTTTCATCAAAAATAATTTCAACAACTTCGGCGTGGCCAGTATTGCCGCTGCTAATTTCCATGAAGGTTGGATGCTTCACTTCACCACCCATGTAACCAGACCTTACTGCCTCTACTCTCTTAATCGTTTGGAAAATTGCTTCTGTACACCAAAAGCATCCGGCGCCAAATGTTGCTGTTTGCATTTCCAAATAACGAAAACAACACCGCAATAGATTTAATATTTATCAAATATTTGGGAATAGATTTGATGAGGTTTTATTTAAAGTGATTTGGATTTTATTTTCTTTAACTCTGATTGAAAATTAGTTACCGGTATTTTTTCTTGCTTGCCTTTTTCAATAGCTGTTTCCTGAGTTTTAGCTGCTTCCTCATAATAACCCATGCGATAGAGAATGTGCGCTAATGTATCGTAATATCCTGATAATGGGTTCAGTTCTATTGATCGGCGACTCCAGAGCATTGCTCTGGAAAGATTGTTGATGTTTTTTGTTCCGAATTCGTAAAACTTCCAGGCTGCATTGTTCAATTCCATCGCATAGTTGCTGGATGAAGAGGTAACAGCAACAACCGACTGCGTCGTTACATTCTTCGCCCCAGGAAGTTTCATTAAACTATCCATTTTCTCTTTAGATACCATCTTTACTGGCTTGTCATGAAATGGACTTGGCATCGCAGCTTTATGACTTCTAGCTTCAATTTTTTTAATACTATCAGCGCTAACATTCATATAATAATTATCATAGAAATATAGGGCTGATCTCATGTAACTGGCCGTGTCTTTGACTGTATCATAGTACCAAAGCATTTGATTGTTATAAGCTTTATCTCCCGCCCTGTAATCTCTGGTCCAGGAAGAACGTGCGAAATTTGCACCCGCCATGGCTCTGGCGGTATTTTTCTCTTTCGCTGCCGCAATCATGGTGTTAGAAATAATCGCATTATTAACCGCTATTCTTTTTTGCAAAGGTTCATTTTTATAAAAACTATCGACCAGCTTTCTATTGGTGTAGATCAATTTATAAGCGTTACCATCGGCGTAAGGGCCGGATTCCAAAATATAACTGATATTGTCATAACTGTCAAAATCACTAACTTTCAAATTGCTAACGTATTTTTCAATCAGATCTGCATTATTAGTGACTCCAATTTTCTTTCTCGAATCGATCAGTTTTTTGATCAGGCTAACGTTGCTTCCATCAGCTTCGACATCCTTTTCCAGTGCTGCTATAGGCTTTTCTTTGTAAGCTGCCAAGGCATTATCCACCATTAATAAATATTTCTTTTTATCTGTCGAATTTCCAAAATCACTGAAGAAAATTTCTTTACTCTGCCTTAAAAAGATATATGCCGGAAAACGTTTGATATTGCCTAAACGGATGATAGACCTTATGCTTGTATCCATCATCGTTGTTTCGTACACCGTGAAATTTTTTTCAATTTTTTCAATAACATCATTTTCATTTAATGCAGATTTGAAAGTTTTAGCAGTTGCTGTCAGGTCTTTCTGAGGCGCCAGCTTAGGTGCATTAACAATCAGCAATACTGGTTTGCCGTTTTGTACTGATTGTGAAAGCGCAGTGAGTAAAGACTTTGACGATTTTAGCTCTTGAGAAAAACCTGAAAGCGAAATGAATAAAGCAATAACGAAGAAAATTATTTTCATAGGTGAGGAGTGTTAAATAAAGATGCAAAGAAAAGCCCGCAATTTTAATTGCGGGCTCAAATTTTATTGGTATTGGATATAAATTGGTTTCGGAGTAAGTTTTAACAACTCTTCCGGTGTTAATAGTCGTTTAGGTTCTTTCTTCAAATCGTTTTTGTAGAAAAGCTTAAAGCCTGTAAACTGAACGGGTTCGCCATATACAAAGTGGCGATAAGTTCCTTTCTTTAACTCTGGTTCGCCCCATCCATCCATGTGTACTACCACTTGTACTTCCGGGCGTAGTTTAATGTTTGCAGAATTGGTAACCATTTTCTTAGTAAAGCGGTGCAATACAAACACTTTTGGAGGCAAATTATATTTTTTAACAAGGTCTGCCAGGTATCCAGTTACATAATTGATATCCACTGCATCATAAGTTCCAATTTTTTTACCAGGAAGAGAGCCATCTTTCATCGAAAATTCCGGGTCTATACCAAGATGAACATTTGGCATTTGCAGGTATTTTTCAATATGAGGAAGTTCTGCTTTGATGGTACTTAAAGCCACTTGCAAATCCAGAAATACGATTGTGTTGGGTTGCATCTGGGAAATTTTCATTACAGAATCAATCTGCTTATTTCCCATTCTATTGATGTATTTATTGTCTTTACCAGGGGTTCCACTTGCCACTGCCGCAATGTAATGCAGACCTGGCTGTACAGGTGTAGAAGGATCTGCCTTTTCCCAGCGTTTAACTTCCGCGTTTAAGCGTTGCCACATTTCTTTTGGTGCATATTCACCTAAAGCGCCCATTTTCTTAGAGTGGAGGTTTCCGTAATAGACCACAATACGTTTAAACGGTAGAATTGCCCCGGCCAAAGGAGTAGGCTGATTTTTTACTGGCCATTTGCCGGTTGTATCGCCATTAGCTAATTTTTTTACCAGAGAATCGTATAGTTTCGGATCAACAGGCTTCATTATATTTGCTGCTGAATCTGTCTTCTTTTTGGTAGTGTCTGATGATGATTGGCTTGCGCTGTTACCGCTTTTGCCTTCTGAATTGCAGTTGGCAAACAAACTGATTGCAGCAAAGCCAAGTATAATTGTGCCAGCTAAATGGGGAAATTTCATATATATTATTAGTAGTTATTAAGGTATAAGCTTTTTTATGTATCTGCTTTTACGCTGAAAAGGTATGTAAATTTGGTGAATCAAACCAAATAAACTTACACATTGCAGAATTTTCCAAAAACACCTAAAGGTAATTTGATGCCTGCAGTTGCCTGCAAATATAGTTCACCAACTTCCAGATTTTTCACAGCGGGATAGGAGGTACGGATTAAATTTTCGACAATTACAGAAGAGAATCCAAGCGAGTAAGTGTTCAGAATTAGAAAGTGTTCCTGCTCATCCAAAAGCTGCACCACGTCTTGCATCATTTCCTGGATATGGTCTTCCAGTTTCCATTTCTCACCATTAGGACCATGACCATAAGCAGGTGGATCTAAGATAATGCCGTTGTATTTTTTGCCTCTTTTAAGTTCCTTTTTAACAAACTTCAGTGCATCTTCAACCATCCACCGGGTATTTTTTAAACCTGATAATTCCTGGTTTTCATTTGCCCAGGTAACTACCTGTTTAATCGAATCCACGTGTGTGGTTTCTGCACCCGCTGCATTTGCAATTAATGATGCAGCACCAGTATAAGCAAACAGGTTTAACACCTTCGGTTGCGGAGTTTTGAATTTTTTTATTGATGATGAGATGAAATCCCAGTTTACGGCTTGCTCGGGGAAAACGCCAACATGTTTAAAAGAAGTTAGGCCTAAACGCAGTTTAATGGCAACTTCATCGTTTTTATATTCTACATGCCATCGATCAGGGATAGATTGGTTTTTCTTTACCCATTCACCAGACGTCGCCGAGCGACCTCTAAAAGTAATGTTAGCTGTTTTTTTCCATTCCTGTTCTGATAGTGTTTTCTTCCAAACAGCCTGCGGTTCAGGCCTGATTAAGATCACATTTCCAAAACGCTCTAATTTTTCAAAATCCCCGCAGTCAATTAGTTCATAATCTTTCCAATGCGTTGGGGCCAATAATTGTATCATGTATTAAGTAACTTTAAATTTGGGTAATTTCTGATGTATTGATCATCAGAAATGACAGTTAAATCTTTAGCAATTGCTTGCGAGATATTTAGCCGGTCAAAAGGGTCTTTATGTATTAATGGAAGCGTAGAGTATACCTTAAAATCATGCTGGTCTGGCTGAAGAATTTCGATGTTATAATTGTGAAGCAAAGCATAAATAGAGGAAATATCATCTCTTAATTTAAGTTTGCCTATATTCATTTTAATAACTATTTCCCAAATACTTAATATACTAAAATACTTTTTAAGATTGGGATTGTTAATGAGATTAATTGTTTTCTGAGGGATTTGTAAATCGCCATTAATGAAGAACAAAAATATATGTGTATCGAGCAGAAAATGCATTTACATATATTCTTTAAGTTCATCCAATGGCTCATCGAAATCATCAGAAATATAAAGTATAGTCCCTTTCGCCGAGCCATATAAACTTTTAGGCTCTTCAACAACGTTATTACTATCAGTATTTGAATCCTGGTAAAAGTTTCTGGAATGTTTAGCTTTCAAAAAATCAATAAAATCTACTACCTCATTTACCAGGCTTTCTGGTAAGGTTTCTAATTTTTGAATTATATTTTTTGTTGCCATAGTCATTAAACAAATGTAAGAATTTTCTTAAAACTTGTCTTTCGCTGCCTTCATAAAGCGACTTGCAAATACAAAGTCGTTTAATTCTTTGATTTCAGTATGTGCGATTTCTTTATTGCTGCCTTCCCAGAATTTTTTTCCTTCATGCAAGAATAAGATATAATCTCCAATTCCCATCACAGAGTTCATATCGTGGGTAACCACGATCGTAGTCGTTTTAAACTCTTCTGTTAATTCCTGAATCAATTCATCGATTACAATAGAAGTTTTAGGATCCAAACCGGAGTTAGGCTCGTCACAGAACAAATACTTCGGGGTCATAGAAATGGCACGGGCAATCCCTACACGTTTCTTCATCCCACCAGATAGTTCTGCCGGAAATAATTTATTTTTACCAGCAAGATTAACCCGCTCTAAACAAAAATTAACGCGCTCTAACTTCTCTTTTCGGGTTTGATCAGTAAACATATTGAGTGGGAACATAATGTTATCCTCAACCGTCATACTATCAAATAAAGCAGATCCCTGGAAAAGCATTCCAATTTCCTTCCGTACCTCGATGCGTTGTTCATAGGTCATCGGAGTAAAATCACGTCCGTCGTATAAAACAGAGCCAGAATCTGGCTGGTGTAAACCCACCATACATTTAAGCAACGTTGTTTTGCCAGAACCCGAGCCTCCAATAATTAAGTTGGTAACGCCTTCTTCAAACTTTCCCGAAATACCTTTTAGCACTTCGTTTCCGGAGAATGACTTATATATGTCTTTAACTTCGATCATTACAATAACAATTGTGTAACTAAATAATCGCAAACAAGAATAGAGATACAGCTAATTACAACTGCTCTGGTACTCGCCTGTGAAACCTCTAACGCACCGCCACGAACATAAAAACCCTCGTATGCAGGAACAGAGGTAATAATGAAACCAAAAACAAATGCTTTTACCAGCGCCACAACAATCGTGTAAGGATTAAAATCTGTAGTAATACCTTGCAAATACTCTGAAGGTGTAACCGCTCCCGATACTGAACCGCCAATATAACCACCAGAAATACTTAAGAACATAGAAATGATAACCAGCATGGGTACCATTGTAATGCCTGAAATAATTTTAGGAAGAATTAAATATCCCGGTGCATTGATGCCCATAATTTCCAAAGCATCAATTTGCTCGGTCACACGCATCGAACCGATCTCAGAAGAGATTGCAGAACCGATTTTACCAGCCAAAACAATAGCGCTAATGGTTGGACTCAGCTCCAGAATACTAGAATCCCTGTTTACAGAACCAATAATGGTTTTAGGGATAAAATCACTAACCAGCTGGAAAGCAATCTGTAAAGTCATAACTGCACCAATAAAGGTAGAAATGATGGCAATAAGGCCCAATGAACCCACACCTACATAATCCATCTGTTTGGCAATTTCCTTTAAATATATCTTTAGTTTTTCCGGCCTTCTGAATACAGATTTGAGCAGCAGGATGTATCTCCCGAAATTGGTAAAATTCATTCCGTATATGGTGCTTAATTTAAATGATCATTTATATTACTACAAAGAAACGATAAAAAAGTTGGAGCGCTTTGATAATTCAAAAAATATTCGTGGATTCGAATATAAATATGGTTTTTTGTTAACAAAAATTAAACCATAAAAAATGAAAGCGGTAATCACAGGCGCAACTAAAGGCATTGGTAAGGCAATAGCCCTTAAGCTTTGGAAAGAAGGATATGACTTAGCGCTGGTAGCCAGAAGCGCCGAAGATTTAAAAAAATTGCAACAAGAACTCTTTAGCCCGGGACGGAAAATTTTAACTTACGCCATAGATTGTAGTATTAAAGAAGAAGTTTATCGATTCCTCAATCAGATAAAAGATGATTTAGGATTTGTAAATGTCTTGGTAAATAATGCAGGGGCATTTATACCCGGAAGTTTATTAGATGAAAGTGATGAAACGTTTGAACAGCAACAGGATTTGAATGTAAATGGCACTTATTATATCAGTAAGTTTTTTGGCAAAGAAATGCGATTAAAGCGCGATGGGCATATTTTTAATATTTGTTCTATAGCGAGTAAAGCGCCAGTAGAAAATGGTGGCAGTTATAGTGTAACAAAAGCAGCGATGTTAAGTCTTAATCATGTATTGCGGCAAGAGTTAGCTCCACACAACGTTAAGGTAACTGCTTTTTTGCCGGGCGCTACAAAGACAGCTTCATGGGAAGGGACAACTATTCCAGATGAAAAATTTGTACAACCCGCTGATATTGCAGAAACGCTTTATACCATTTTAAACTTAAGTAAAGGGGTAAATGTTGATGAGGTTTTAATCACTCCGCTGAATTTTTAAACACAAAACGAACCGCGTTATGGAAAAGAAGCTTTTTAGAAACGAACACGATAAGATGATTGCCGGGGTAGCTTCAGGACTTGCAGATTACATGCAGGTAGAGGTTACCATAATCAGATTATTGTTTGTATTATCAACTATTTTTATGGCTGGCGCTGGCCTGATAGCCTATATAATTATGTGGGCAATTGTTCCGGTTAACAATGGTCCAGCTTTTAGATTTTCGAAGTTTAACGATTATTTCAATAAAAACAACCCGAGCAATGTGCCATTTGGAAACCAGGCACCTTTCAGCGGTCCAACTGGATCTGGAAATGTAAACTGGACACAGCCAGTTAACGAAAACACCCAGAAAGCGCCTTTCGAAACGCAACAAGATTTTACAAAGTTCAACAAGCCCAACGATACCGGTAGAACGGTTACTGGTTTAGTATTGCTTGTAATTGGTTGTTTCTTCTTGATGCGGGAGATGGATTTTATCCCGGATTGGTTTACCATCAGGAACTTCTTTAAGTTTATGTGGCCGCTAATCTTTATCGCCCTGGGAATTAGTATTATCGCAAAATCAAAAAGGAAAAATGATTGGCAGGCTTTTCAGCAACAACAAGCTGCAGATCAAGAGAAAAAAGCAGATTTTACTGAAACTGTAGTGGGTAACCAGCCAGCCACCAATCAGGATAACACAAACAATTCAGCCACTCACAATCCTCAATTATAAGTATTATGAAACTAGATAGATTAATTTGGGGTATTTTACTGCTTTTTATCGGCGGTGTACTTCTACTCGAAAACTTCGGTATTATAGATTTTTACTGGCGCAACGTTTGGGGCTTCTGGCCAATATTTTTGATTATTGGAGGCTTAAACATCTTATTTAATAAAAACAACTCGCAAACGGGTAGCATTATTTCAATTGCTGTTCTAGTGGTGGCATTATCTTTCCTTTTTGTAAAAGGGCAACAAGTTCCGGAAGGTGGATCATGGTGGGGTAGAAATTTCAAAAAGGATATAGACATTAATATTGATGACAATGATCAAGAAGACAGCGAAGGAGATAGCGCCGTGCGGGAATTTAAATTGTCTGAACCATTTGTGGCAACTGATAATTCGAAGAAAACGATCTTAAATATTTCTGGTGGAGGCATATCATTTAATTTAAATGGCGAAACATCAGCTTTGATAGATGCCAATGTGAAAGGGAAAAATGGTAATTTTTCTCTGAAAAAAGCAGTTACCGATACAGCCACGGTACTCACATTCCAGTTGAATGATAAACGTAAAAAATGGAACTTTAATAATGGCTCAAATGATGTTGACTTCCATCTAAATAAAGCAGCTAGTTGGGATGTGTTAATGAAGCTTGGTGCCGGTGCTGCTAACATGGATTTTCAAGAATACAAAGTGAGGAGTTTCCGTTTCGATGGTGGAGCAGCAGCATTGGATATTAAATTTGGAGACCTTTTGCCAATAACTGATGTTGTGGTTAAGTCTGGCGTAGCAGATGTGAAAATCGCTGTTCCAACCAGCTCAGGATGCAGAATTAAAACTCAAACCGGCCTGTCTGCGAAAGATTTCGAAGGCTTTGAAAAAATTAATGATGGCTTGTATGAAACTTCGAATTATAAAACATCTACCCATAAAATTTTCATCAACTTAGACGGGGGATTGAGTAACTTTGAAGTAAGTAGATATTAAAAATGAATTCAGATCAGTATACTGTTGTGATAGGCGGTAAACCTCAAGGACCTTATAGTTTATCTCAGTTAACTGATCTGAACATTACACCAAATACGTTTGTCCGTAAACCCGGAATGGACGATTATAAAGAAGCTCATGCAATTCCCGAATTGCGTGAGCTTCTTGGTTTTAAATATCAGAAGACTGCACCACAATATTTTGCTGCATTTGATCAAAGGCTGCTGGCGTCGGTAATCGATCATTTTATCATCTTCGGTCTTTATACGATAGCTATCCTAACCAGTTATATCTTTATTCAGGGGAAAGAGGAAAGGATTAGTGCTTTCCTGATTCCGTTTCCAGTTATATTTATTGTAAAACTGGTCTACGGGATCTTTGCAGAATCATCTGCCGCCCAGGCAACTATTGGAAAGAGAATGTTAAATATAAAAGTCACCGATTTAGAAGGGACGCGAATTTCTTTCGGGAGATCGTTGAGCCGTAATCTTGCCAAAATAATGTCTGTAATTCCTGTTTTTTTTGGCTATCTCTACAGCTTTCTAAATAAGAAAAATCAGTGTTGGCACGATATCACTGCGGATACCTTGGTGATAAAAGAAAGATTGATTTAGCAATCATTGTTTTTAGTTATTTAAGCTGGTTAGCTTTTACAAATGTCTCATTTAAACTAACTCATTAAAAGAAAATATTAATAGAGCAGACCAAACATCCATAACGGAATTTTATTAGCGATTCCGGCCTCCATATCATCAACGGCTAGGTAAGCATATTCAACACCTGCAAGCTGTTTTGTTGATTTCCCTTTACCCCCAATTTCAAAAGTAAATTTGTCATCAACAAAAAAATCGCCTTTTAATGGTAAACTAATTTCATACCCTGAATTTTTAATTTGGTTCATAAAAAAAGCCTCTCGAAGAGAACCTTTCTCTGTATTGTTTGGACTCAACGCAAACGATAAGTTAGTATTTTCCAGAAAAATTTTATCCGGTTTTTGTAAAGTACTAATACTTTTACCTGCTGCAGAAAGTGAATTAATTAATTTAGCGTTATTCAGGTAATACAAGTATTCTACAACCATGTTTCTGCTGATTCCTGTTTTTTCGCTTAAATTGGTAATATTAGGTTTAAAAGGAACATTAGTTGATAAAATATAAAGTAGTTGATAAATTTTCCGAGAGTGATGCGGATTGAAACCAGCTATAAATTGTAAATCTTCTTCGATAATTAACCGGACAACTTTCTCCAAACGCAAATGATAAGTATTTAAGTTCTCTAAGAAAAAAGGATAGTAACCATGTTTTAAATATTCATTAAAGTATTGTAATGGTTTAAACTTTGAAATTAATTCATTGGCAATCTGAACATGATTTTCCAGTAAATTATCAATTGATATGACATCTATATTCGCAACACCAATAAAACTTAGAAATTCCCTGTAAGACAACCCGGTTAATTCATATTGAACTGCTCTTCGGCTTAAATCTGCATTTTGCCTTTCAATATTAATAATAGATGAGCCTGTAAAAACAATTTTTAAGTCTTTATAAAAATCGTATATATTTTTTATTTCTCTTGCCCAATTCGGATATTTATGTACCTCATCTATAAATAGTATTTTCCCTCCGCTCTGTCTGAATAGATTTGCAAAATCAGATAATTGATTATCTGAAAAATAAATATCATCCATGGTGATATATATCGCCTCGTTACTTAGTCCGTAGTTAGCTTTAATGTGTTGTAGAATTAAGGTGGTTTTACCCGTTCCCCTTGCACCTAAAATACTGATAAGTCTGTTGCTCCAATCTATGTTTGTTGATAATGGCCTAACAATATCCATTGTTTGTTGCTGAACAATTAGGTTGGATTTTATTTTTAAATTTTCCATTTGCTATTAATCTAAAGCAAAATTACTTAAAATTGCTATAAATAAATAGCAAAAAGCGATAAAATTGCTATAAAAAAATAGCAAAATGAGGAATTTGCTATCGTAATTATTTTAACAATCTATCAATTTAACAATTAAACATTTAGCTTATCTTTGCAGTCGCATGGAAAATTTATTGGTAAAGCATGAGTTAGGTGGGGGGTATTGCAACAGTTTAACGCAGTATTCCAGGTTTTTAACCCGCGAAGTTAAAATTGGAGATATTGCCTTAGGTGGCCATAATCCCATTCGGATTCAATCCATGACGACAACCGATACCATGGATACTCTTGGAACAGTAGAGCAAACAATTCGAATGGTGGAATCTGGCTGTGAATACGTTCGGATTACAGCACCCAGTATTAAAGAAGCTGAAAACCTGGCCAACATTAAAAAGGAATTGCGTTTGCGGGGATATCATGTGCCGCTAATTGCTGATATACATTTTACACCTAACGCTGCTGAAATGGCTGCCAGAATTGTAGAAAAGGTTCGTGTAAATCCTGGAAATTATGCTGATAAAAAGAAGTTTGAAAACCTGGAATACACTCAGGATGCTTACACGGCTGAATTAGAAAGAATTAATAAGAAATTCATACCACTCATTAAAATCTGTAAAGAATACGGGACTGCAATGCGAATCGGAACCAATCATGGTTCGCTATCAGACCGGATTATGAGTCATTACGGCGATACACCACGGGGAATGGTAGAATCTGCAATGGAATTCATCCGCATGTGCGAAGCAGAACAATACTACAACCTGGTGATTTCCATGAAGGCGAGCAATACGCAAGTGATGGTTCAGGCATATCGCTTATTGGTAGAAACCATGGTTAAAGAAGGAATGAATTATCCTTTGCACCTTGGTGTAACGGAAGCTGGTGATGGCGAAGATGGCCGGATTAAATCTGCTGTAGGAATTGGAACTTTACTGGAAGACGGCCTGGGCGATACCATTCGCGTTTCCTTAACAGAAGACCCGGAGTTTGAAGCTCCAGTTGCAAAAGCTTTGGCAGATCGGTACGCTTTAAGAAGTCAGAGGACGGAGGTCGGAAGTCAGAAGATTGGTGGCGCAGCAACACCTCGGACACCGGACTTTGGACTCCAGACTTATTCCCCATACTCCTATTCAAGAAGAATTACCCAATCCGTTCAACACATTGGTGATCATCATCACCCGGTGGTAATGATCGATGTTTCTAAAGAGAACCTGAAAGATCCATATTTTTTAAACACAGTTGGCTATAATTATAGTGCAGGATTAGATAAGTATAACCTGGCAGATCAGGCTTGTGATTTAGCCTTTCTTGGTGATAACCTGCCATCTTTTTCTTTCCCAGGAAACCTGAGGCAAGTTTATAATCATCAAACCTGGTTAAAGCTAAGGGATAAAAACAATTGCCATCCTCTTTTTACCTTGGAAGGATTTGCCAAAGCTGAACTTAAGGATGAATTTTTGAATTTTATTGAAGTGGATGCCAGCCAGGCAGACATTGAGGCCATTCAGCAGTTAGATAAATCTGTGGTGTTAATTTTAAACACTTCAGCTAATCATGGTATGGCAGGGCAGAGAGCTTTTTTTGTTGCCTTGCAGCAAAGAAATATCCAGATCCCGGTAATTGTTAAAAGAACCTATCAGAATTTAGATGCCGACACCTTGATGCTTTACGCAGCTACAGATTTAGGCGCCTTATTTACAGACGGTTTTGGTGATGGAATCTGGATTGATGCGCAAGGCCAGAATTTAGCTCTAATAAATGCGACTAGCTTTGGAATTTTACAAGCTACACGTACCCGCATTAGTAAAACTGAATATATTTCTTGCCCAAGTTGTGGCAGAACCCTTTTTGATTTACAGGAAACAACTCAATTAATCCGTTCCCGTACTGATCATTTAAAGGGACTCAAAATTGGGATTATGGGTTGCATTGTAAACGGCCCTGGCGAAATGGCAGATGCCGATTATGGTTATGTAGGTACTGGTCCGGATAAAATTACGCTTTACCGCGGTCAGGAAGTAGTTAAGAAAAATGTAACAACCGCTTTTGCTTTAGATGAACTGATCGATATCATCAAGAATGACGGCAACTGGGTAGAGAAAGTTTAATCACTTTTAAGTTATTTACTTTCCAGGAATAAAAACTAAATGATGCTCATGGACCTATTGGAGTTTGAATCCATTTTTAATGAATTGAGAAAACTCTTAATAGAGCAGGGGTTAACAGACGGTGCATTAATATATAGCTATTTCATGATCGGATTAATCAGCGTCACGCTGTTTTTATTCATCACCATTTTTGTTACCCGGCAAGTATTTATTGGTGTGGTAAAAAGTGCGAAAACAAAATCCGATTGGCAGCAAGCTTTATATGAATTCAGGGTTTTTAGGGCATTCGCTTTAATCTTTGGAGCATATATTATTTACAATGCGGTTCCTTACCTTTTTATAGATTTTAAAAACTGGTTCTTTTATGCGTTGATTTTCTCTAAAATCTACGTGGTGCTTGCTACCTTATTTGCAATCAATGCCTTTTTAAATGCATTGGTTTCCATCATGGAATCATCGCGGAAATATGCAGACAAACCCGTCAGAAGTTATAAGCAGGTAGCTAAAATTGTCATATATATTTTTGGCTTTGTATTAATTTTATCCATTATTCTTAACCAATCCTTACTCTATATATTTGGAGGGTTTGGTGCGGTAACTGCTGTTTTTATTTTAGTTTTTCGCGATCCTATTTTGGGTTTCGTAGCCTCCGTACAGATGAGCGCCATAGATTTAGTACGTGTAGGCGATTGGATTACGGTTGAAAAATATGGTGCTGACGGAGAAGTTACAGAGATTAATTTAACTACTATTAAGGTTAGAAACTGGGATAAAACGGTAACCATTGTCCCAAGTTACGCCATTGTAAGTGAGTCATTTAAAAATTGGCGGGCCATGGAAGAAAGTGAAGGGCGGAGAATTAAACGGCATATCAATATTAAAATCTCTAGCATTAAATTTTGCGATGAAGAATTAATTGGTCGCTTACAAAGCATCGATTTTTTAAAAGATTATTTACAAGAAACGCAGTTGCAAATCGAGCAGTTTAATGCAGAGAATACCGTAAATCCTAATAATTTGGTTAACGGTCGGCACATGACTAATATCGGAACTTTCAGGGTTTATGCAGAAAAATACCTGGAAAGTAATCCATCCATTAATACCGATTTGACTTTCATGGTGAGGCAATTACAAGCCACCGAAAATGGATTGCCGATCGAAATTTATGTCTTTTCCAAAGAGAAAGGTTTAAAGAAATTTGAGGAAGTAGCCGCAGATATTTTTGATCATTTGCTTGCTGCGGTACCTTATTTTGATTTAGAGATTTTCCAGAGCCCAAGCGGAAGTGATATGCGTGGATTTGTGAGGCGAGGAGATGATTAACATCCCCTCGCCAAGGTTTTATTCACCTAAAAAGGTTAAGCATTTTTCGCACACTTTAAATAACTGCGGAGGAAGCGTTTCGTTTTCGAATGGATGACTTGCTCCATAAACATGGTTTGCACCTTCAATTTTGATTATTCTGCTACTCGGATTGGCATCCGCTAAAAGCTGAGCATGTTCAAGAGGTACATTCACGTCATCATCGCCGTGAATGATAAGCCAAGGGGTGTTCACTCGTTTTGCCGCATTAACAATGTTCAATGTTTCGGCATTTTGTTCCAGGTCCTCTAATAGTGTAACATTCAATGGCATTTGTTCCTTTGTTCTGGCGTTGGTAACAAAGATCTTTCCTGTTTTTTTCCATTCAGGCTCCTGTTCCTTTTTCCACAGACTATCAAAGCTTGAAATTGCACTCCAGGTAATCAGTTTATTAATTCTCACATCATTCGCCGCTTCAATAATGGCCAAACCACCTCCGCGACTATGCCCAATCAGATTTATTGCTGTTTCTTTTCCATAAGCTTTTTCAATAAAGTCTAACACGGCGTTAATGTCAAAAATTTCTTTAGATACCGTATTTCTTGCAAAAGCTTCAAGATCGGTTACATCTTTCGGGTGATCAGCAGGGACACCACTATGGGAAAGGTTGAACTTTACATATCGGTAACCATTTGCAGCAAAATAACGGGCAACCAGATGATGTGCCCCCCAATCTTTGAAGCCTTTAAAGCCATGGATAAAAAGTACAATTGGCGTATTTGGATTTTTATCCTCAAAAGTTATATCGCCAATAATTGGTTTTCCATCCGCGCCGATAAGGCTAAAATCATTTTGTATAATCATTTTTTAAGGTATTGGTGTAAATAATAAAACCTAACTAAACAGAATTTGTTGTTTTTTTGACCGTTTTTTTAAACGTGTCTTTCATTAGTTTACTGCCTAATTAGTTTATCTTTTCGTACTATTCTTTTTTAGTGTAAAGCCAGGCCCACCAGATAAAAAATAACTGAAATGGAATCCGAATCCATGCAATTAGCGGAGTAATTTCAAAACTCACAAGCATAAATGGTGCTTTTTGAATCATGTAGATATGCGCGGGCATGAAAGCGATGAGCATCAGAATAATTAACCATCCTGCTACTTTTCGGGTTCGGTTAAAGAGCAACATTACCCCAAAAGCAAGCTCCAAAATGCCAGATAAATAAATTAAAAACTGGTGTGCAGGTAGCCAACCCGGCATGATGGCGTAGTAACCTTCGGTAGATCTAAAATGATTAATCCCCGCTAGGATGTATAGAATGGCGTAAATCCATAAAAAGAATTTGAATATTCTGGAAGAATTGTCAGTGTTTTGCATTTATTTAAAACCGTTCTAAATTGATGTAAATTACAGATGAATGACGATGACATGAGGCATCCGTGCTACTTTTGTATCCCGACAGTAGTTAACAAAGGAATAACTTGGAATATTTAAAAGTAATAGCATTCACGCATCATCACATCGATCTGAAATCTTTAGGGAAATTAGTTATTTGTGACCAGAGTTTAGATGGTAGGTTGAAGAATATTCAAAATGAACTTCCTGTTAGTGAAATTTTTTACATCGGTACGTGTAACAGGGTAGAGTTTGTTTTTCTTACTAAAGAAAAAACAGACAAGGAATTTGTAACCAGGTTCCTTACCGTTTTAGATATGGGTTTGCCTCCTGAGTTTATGGAGCGTTTTCTTGATAATGTTACTGTTTATGAAAATGAAGAAGCCTTTAATCATCTCTTAAGAACATCCTGTTCATTGGAAAGTTTAGTAGTTGGCGAAAAAGAAATTCTTCCTCAGATTCGCAAAGCGTACGAGAATTGTCGCGATGCTGGCTTTACCGGCGATTACATGAGAATGATCATGGATCGTGTTGTTAAAACTGCGAAAGAGGTTTATACCCATACCAATATTTCTAAAAACCCTGTTTCGGTCGTTTCCCTGGCCTACCGTAAGTTAAAGGAACTCAACGTAGCTCCAAATCCGCGTGTGGTAATTATAGGTGCCGGAGAAACCAATTTAAATCTCGCAAAGTATCTAAGCAAGCATAAATTTTCTAATTTTTCGGTATTTAACCGTACCCTTTCTAAAGCAGAATCTCTTGCAGAAGAACTTAATGGCAAAGCTTATCCTTTGTCGGCTTTAGAAAATTTTACTGAAGGATTCGATGTCATTATTACTTGTACCGGATCTACAGAGCCAATCATTAACGAAGCACTTTACGCTAAATTGCTAAACGGAGACAAGGCGAAAAAAGTAATTGTAGATCTCGCAATTCCTAATGATGTGGCTCCAGCAGTTATTCATAATAATCCTGTTTACTATATTGAGGTGGAATCTTTGAAAGAGGTTGCCCGTAAAAATATTCAGGAACGTTACAATGAATTGGTTCATGCTGAAGATATCATTAGTGCGAATATTACGGAGTTCTTAATGGTATTAAAGCAGCGACGGATCGAATTAGCGATGCAGGAAGTGCCACGGAAGATCAAGGAAATAAAAAATACAGCCTTAAACGGTGTATTTGCTGATGAAATTAGCCAGATGGATGAAGCATCTCGTGAAGTATTGGAACGTGTAATGAATTACATGGAAAAAAAATGCATTAGTGTTCCAATGGTAATGGCAAAAGAAATTTTGGTTAAACAATCATAATTTAGATTTACCTCCAAGTTTAGCCACCAGCTTCTCCAGCTACAATACTTTATATTTTTGATGTTCTTTAGCTGGTTAGACCAACTAGTGTCGTACATATTTCCGCGGTTTTAAAACGAATAACAACTGGTTATTTTAATTAAACTTTCTAAAGATTCATCTCCGAATTGAGTTAGTTTCATATCAATCTCCCTTCTCTGTAACCTCACTGTCTCATTTTTAAACAAATCATGGTATAAAGCAAATTTACCTTAAATTTGCAGCTCATTAAATGTTTATAGTGAAGAAATTAACCATCGGAACACGCGGTAGCGAACTAGCTTTGTGGCAGGCTAACCATATTCAAAATGAATTAGCTGCAATTGGAATTGAGGCAGAAATTAAAATCATCAAAACGCAGGGCGATAAAATCCTGAATTTGAGATTGGATAAACTGGAAGGAAAAGGTTTTTTTACCAAGGAATTGGAAGAAGAGCTTTTGGCTGGAACAATCGATTTGGCAGTACATTGCTTAAAAGATTTACCAACCAATCATCCTGCCGGATTAACCATCGCTGCTATTCCAGCTAGAGAAGAGGCTACAGAATATTTGCTGATTTTGAAAGATTGTGTTGATGTGTCACAAAAGCTTTCGTTAAAAAAGGGCGCAATGGTTGGTACCTCTTCAAACCGGAGAAAGGCCCAGTTGTTGGGATTAAGATCCGATTTGGAGATCGAAGACTTACGTGGCAATGTACCTACTCGTATTCAAAAGCTTAGAGATGAAAGTTACGATGCCATCATGTTGGCCAAAGCGGGAATCAAACGTTTAGGATTAGATGTAAGTGAGTTTCACGTTGAAGAATTAGCGCCAACTGAATTTGTTCCTGCACCTGCGCAAGGCGCTTTAGCCATTCAAATACGAGAAAATGATAGCAAACTTTTTGAAGCGCTTCAAAAACTCCACGATCCTGAAACAGCAGAACAGGTTGGAGTTGAACGGAAGGTTTTAAATCTATTTGAAGGCGGATGTCACATGCCTTTAGGCTGTTATTGTCAAAAAGAAGATGGGGTTTTCGAAGTATGGACCTCAAAAGCAGAAACCGCAGATGATTTTCCAGAACGTCTTTTTTTACGTTCAGAGACCTCTGAAGGCTTAGCTGAAAAAATTGTTGCCAAATTTAGTAAGGAAAGAAAAAAACCTGCGAAAGTTTTCATCTCACGCGAAATTGGCGAACACAGCTATTTTCGCAAAGCGCTGGAAAGTAAAGGCATTGAAATAGAAGGTCGCTCCTTGATCCGTACTTTTCCTATTGTGACCGTTTTAGATCAGTTCATTCTTAAGAATATTGATTGGGTTTTCTTCAGTAGCCGTAACAGCGTTGAATATTTCTTTAACCTTAAGCCATTACTTCCAAAGAAAACACAGTTTGGCGTGGTAGGCAGAGGATCTGAAGATGCATTACGTAAGTTTGGGCATTTCGCTGATTTCGTTGGTGAAAGTGGCGATATCACAGAAGTTGCCGAAGATTTTGCTAAACTGGTTTCCGGAAAGAATATATTATTTCCACGTGCTCAGGACTCTTTGCAGTCTATTCAAAAATCATTACCAGCTGATGCAAAGATTATCGACTTGCCAATTTACGAAACAGTAATTGAGGAAGATATTGACCAGAGTTATGCAGATGTTTTAATTTTCACGAGTCCTTCAAACGTTGATGCCTATTTTGTAGACAACCTGCTTGAACCTGGTCAGCAAGTAATTGCCATCGGAAATTCTACGGGTAAAAAATTCGACGAAATGGGCGTGAAGTATGTTTTGCCGTATTCACCGGACGAGATCAGCCTAACAGAGGCAGTTTTTGGAATAGAGATAAGGTAAGAGTTCGTAAGTCTGAAGACGGAGGTCAGAAGTTTGGAAGCCGAAAGACTAAAGCGAAAAGCAAATACCCCGGTGAAATCATTATAAAGGGAAATGACAGTCAAGTCTTGATACTAAATACTTGATTTTAAAGTTATCCCGAAGAAAAAAACGACATTCAAGTCTTGATACTATATACTAAATACTTGATACTAAATAATATGTTACATCGTCCGAGAAGATTGAGGAAGAACCCGTTGGTTAGAGAGATGGTAGCCGAAACCCGACTATCGAAAGATATGTTTGTGTACCCTTATTTCGTGGTGCCAGGAACGAACGTTACTCATGCGATTGATGCCATGCCGGGTGTGAACCATTATTCGGTTGATGCTTTGGTAAAGGATGTAGAAGCTGGATTAGAAAAAGGATTGAATAAAATAATGCTTTTCGGTGTTGGAGATGAAAAATCTGCTGATGCAAAGTCTGCATACCATGATCATTCGTTAGTACCAACTGCGGTGCGTGAATTAAAAAAACAATTTGGCGAAGATTTATATGTAGTTACTGATGTGTGTGTATGCTCCTACACTACTCACGGCCATTGCGGCATCATGGAGAATGATTATGTTCAAAACGATAAGACGGCTGATGTAATAGCTAAAATGGCACTAACCCATGCACATGCGGGTGCAGATATGTTAGCACCATCTGATATGATGGATGGAAGGATTGAAACCATGCGCAATTTGTTAGATCACAATGGTTTTGAAAATGCAGCCATTATGAGCCACGCTACGAAATTCGCTTCTGCATACTACGGCCCTTTCCGGGAGGCTGCAGATTGTGCACCAAGTAAAGGTGATAGAAAAGCTTATCAAATGGATTTTAGAAACCCACTGGAAGCTTTGCGTGAAGCAAAATTAGATGAGCAGGAAGGTGCCGATGTTTTAATGGTTAAACCAGGACTGGCTTATTTAGACATTATTCAGCGGTTGAAACAAGATACCAATGTTCCAATTGCGGTTTACAATGTTTCTGGTGAATATGCAATGGTAAAAGCTGCTGCAGAACGAGGATGGATTGATGAACAAAAAGTAGTAATGGAAACAATGCACGCCTTCGCAAGAGCAGGAGCAAGTATTATCACCACCTACCATATTAAAGATATTTTAAATAATAACTGGATATAATTAGGCTGAAAGCTTAAAGCAGGGGGACCAAAGCCATATCATGTCGCTTCCAAGTCTGTCTTAAGCTTTAGTCTTTCAGCTTTAAGCTTAATAAAAATGTTAGATTCATTAAAGAAAATGTTTTCAGGCAATGAAGCCGATATTCCTGTAAATACCGGAAGCAAACCTGATATTTCACGGGTTAAATCTGCGGAGTTATACGAGAAATCAAAAACGTATTTCCCGGGAGGCGTAAACTCTCCTGTGAGGGCATTCAAATCAGTTTATGGAACGCCGCTTTTTATTGAAAAAGGCGATGGATGTTACATCTGGGATGCAGATGGTAACCAGTTTATTGATTTTTGCGGAAGTTGGGGCCCTTTAATATTAGGACACAATAATCCTAAAATCAGGGAAAAAGTTACCGAAGTGATGCAAAATGGAATGAGCTTTGGTGCGCCAACAGCTTTGGAAAATGAACTGGCAGAACTGATTATCAAGAATAATCGTTTTGTAGAAAAAATTCGTTTCACCAGTTCAGGTACCGAAGCGGTAATGTCTGCCATTCGCTTAGCGCGGGGTTTTACAGGAAGAGACAAAATCATAAAATTCGAAGGTTGTTACCATGGCCACAGCGACTCGCTTTTGGTTAAGGCAGGTTCGGGCTTAGTTACTTTTGGAGAAACCTCTTCTGCGGGGGTCCCAAAATCTTTTGCTGAAGAAACCATTGTAATCCCATTAAATGACACCAATGCCATTGAACAGGCTTTTGCGCAGTTCAAGGATCAGGTGGCTGCTGTAATTATAGAAGGCATTCCTGCTAATAATGGTTTGATTATTCAGGACGAAGAATACGTTAAATTTCTGCGTAAAATCTGTACAGATAATAATTCCCTACTTATTTTTGACGAGGTAATTACCGGCTTCCGCGTAGGTTTTGAGGGCGCAGCTGCTCATTATGGCATCACGCCCGACATCGTAACTTATGGCAAAATTATCGGCGGAGGTTTGCCTGTTGGTATGTATGGCGCATCCGCAGCTATAATGGCACATATTTCCCCTGATGGTGGTGTTTATCAAGCGGGTACGTTATCGGGTAATCCGGTGGCCATGGCCGCAGGAATTGCCACACTTACGGAACTAAATAAGTCTAGTTTCTACAAAGATTTAAATGCGAAAGCCCAAGGCTTTGTGGAAAGTATTCAACGTTTTGCCACCGCTAGAAATTATAAATTCAAAGTTTTTACTGTCGGCTCTATTTTTTGGTTTGCTTTTACTGATAAAGATAAAATCCAGACGGCAGATGATATCGATGCAAGTAGCATGGAGAAGTTTAAAGTGATGCACCGCGAGTTGCTGAACAGAGGAATTTATTTGGGGCCATCTGGCTATGAAGTTGGTTTCGTTTCTGCGGCCCATACAAAAGTGGAGTTAGAGAAAGCAAAACGTGCTATATTTGAAGCTTTAGATTTGGTTTTTAAGAAGTAAGCCGTTTTTAACTACAAAGCGCGCTGAGTTTTCTTAGAGAGCAAAGAGGTTGTTGGCCATGTAGGCATATAAGAAATTTGATTTGGGTTATAAACCTTTGAGAGACTGCTTCCCTTCTTATTTTAATTAAGGTTGCTGGAAAAGAGTAAACAATAAACTAATCTGTGTAATAAGCAATCTGTGTAAATCACCCCGAAGGAAAAATCGACAAATGAAGAAATCTATAATAATATTTTACGCACTACTGCTTTATGCTTTGATTCAACTTATTTCCTGGGGAACGTTGGTGGTGCGTTTACAGCCGAGCAGGATGACAATGATTATGGGTGAGGGTTCTGTATTCTTATTCTTACTTTGTATTGGGGGCTATTTCTTGCATCAATCGCTTAAGCGTGAAGATAAACTCAGGGAGCAACAGCAGAATTTTTTAATGTCGATCACACATGAATTAAAATCGCCATTAGCGGCAATAAAGCTGTCTATTCAAACCATTGTTAAAAGAGATTTAGATAAAGCCCGTCAGGTATCATTGCTGAATAATTCCTTAAAAGATATCGAGCGACTAGACGACTTAGTGGAGAACATGTTATTGGCTACGAAGATCGAAAACCGCTCTTATACCTTTCCTAAGGAAGAATTCAACTTTTCAGAACTGGTTTATAAAATTACAGATCGCTTGCAGGTTCACTCATGTGGCAATGAACAGTTGATAAATGCACAAATTCAGCCAAATTTGCAGATTATGGGTGACAAATTTGCCTTATCGTCAGTGGTTACGAATTTGATTGAAAATGCAGTAAAGTATTCAAGTCCTTGTGATGAGATAAATGTGGTCCTGGATAAGATAGAAGGGCATTTACGACTAAGTGTAATTGATAAAGGTCCGGGTATCTCAGATGCGGAAAAAATGCTGATATTTGATAAGTTCTACCGCGTTGGTAATGAGAATGTCAGAAAAGCGAAGGGAACAGGTTTAGGCTTGTTTATTGTGAAAGAGGTTTTACAATACCATGATGCAGATATTACAGTAAAAGACAATTTGCCTCAAGGGAGTATTTTTGAAGTAACATTTAGTTAATCTCAATTATGTCACAAAAATTAAGAATTCTATTGGTAGAAGACGAGGATCACTTGTTAGATGCTATCAAATTAAACCTCGAACTTGAGGGTT
>Ga0308159_1000297_pt1 | contig 140228 bp, 118 predicted proteins | sample PhyCR1_FD_201040 | JGI IMG/M metagenome (GOLD analysis project Ga0308159, IMG submission 201040) | Phyllosphere microbial communities from UC Gill Tract Community Farm, Albany, California, United States - DLSLC.R1 | ecosystem: Host-associated > Plants > Phyllosphere > Unclassified | place...
GGAACACCGCGCGGGTTTCCGGCTCGGCCTCGGCGAAGGCGATCGAAGCGGCGTCGGCCAGTGCGCAGGCGCGCTCCACTTCGGCGAGACCCGCCGTGGTGAAGCGAGGCTCCAGCGTCGCCCCGGTCGCGGGGTTGATCGCGGCATAGCCCGCCTGCGTCTGCACTTCTTCGCGGCCGATGAGAATGGCGCCGGTGATCATGATCGGTGTCCTCTTGAACATGGGAATGGTGATGGCCGTCAAAGCGCAAGCGGGGCGCGGCGCATAATGCGCATGGCGGATCGGATTTCGCCCGGATCGCAATGATCGTCCATCGTCCTGCTCCCTTATCGTTGATAGCGCTATCAATCATCGGCACCGAAAGGTCAAGAGGTTCCGACATGCACCTTGCACATTGCAAATTATAGCGCTAACATTTTGCGTGAGCACTCCGCCCAAGGCGCGCCGACAGGGGGAGATGCGCCAGTGAGCCTTCAGGATTTTGCCGTTTCCCGCCGTGAACTGGTTGCGGGTGGCTCCACCCTCGCGGCGCTGTCTCTGCTTGGTGCGCCGGGTGTCGAAGCTGCGGCCGCGCAGGTTTCGAGGGGCGATGACCTGCTGTGGTACCGCCGGCCCGCGAAGGAGTGGATCGAGGCTCTGCCGCTGGGCAACGGCCGGATCGGCGCGATGGTCTTCGGCGGCGTGGCCGAGGAGCGGCTGCAGCTCAACGAGGATACGCTGTGGGGCGGCGGCCCTTACGACCCGGCCAATCCGCAGGCGCGCAGCGCTGCCGCAAGTGCGCAGGTCGATCTTCGAGGGCCGCTATGACGAGGCACAGGCGCTCGCCAAGGACAAGGTCATGGGCGTGCCGATGCGGCAGATGTCCTATCAGGGTCTCGGCGAGCCGGAGGCAGGAAGCTATCGCCGCGAACTCGACATCGATGCCGCGCGTCACACCACGCGCGTTCGGATCGGCGGGGTGGAGCATGAGCGCACGGTGGTCGCTTCTCCGGCCGATAAGGTCGTCGCGGTCCACCTGAAGGCCCGGAAACGGGGCGCAGTGTCGCTCGACCTGAAGATGACCTCGCCGCAAAGGGCATGGTCGGTGCAGGCGCTGCCGGGCGACGAACTGCTGCTGTCGGGCACCAACAACGAGGGGTTCGGCATTGCCGGTGCGCTGAAGTTCCAGAGCCGGGTGAAGGTGACCGCCAGCGGCGGCAAGGTCTCTGCCGGTGCCGACGTGCTCTCGGTGCGCGGCGCCGATGAAGTCACGATCCTGATCGCCATGGCTACGAGCTATCGCGCTTACGCCGACGTTTCCGGTGATCCCGACGCCGTGACCCGCGCGCAGATCGCGACGGCATCGGGCAAGTCCTTCCGCGCCATCGCCGACAGGACGGCGCAGGATCACCGCGCGATCTATCGCCGCGTCTCCATCGACCTTGGCCGCACGGCGCAAGCGGACAAGCCCACCGACGAGCGTATCCGCCAGTCCGAAACCGCGACCGATCCGGCGCTTGCCGCGCTCTATTTCCGGTATGGGCGCTACCTGCTCATAACCTCGTCGCGGCCCGGATCTCAGCCTGCGAACCTGCAGGGCATCTGGAACGACAGCGTCAGCCCGCCGTGGGGCTCGAAGTACACGATCAACATCAATACCCAGATGAACTACTGGCCCGCCGAGCCGACCGCGATGCCCGAGATGGTCGAGCCGCTGATCGCCACGGTTCGCGACATCGCGCAGACCGGCGCGCGCACGGCTAGGACGATTACGGCGCGCGGGGATGGGTGTGGCATCACAACACCGACTTGTGGCGCGCGACCGCACCAATCGACGGCCCGCAGTTCGGGCTCTGGCCGATGGGCGTGGCTGTGCCTGCACTTGTGGGACCGCTACGACTACGGCCGCGACGCGAAGTATCTCGCCAGCGTCTATCCGATCCTCAAGGGCGCCTGCGAATTCTTCCTCGATACGCTGGTCAAGGACCCGAAGACCGGCTGGATGGTGACCAATCCCTCGCTCTCGCCCGAGAACAACCACGGGCAGGGCAGCGGTTCGCTCTGCGCGGGGCCGACGATGGACATGCAAATCCTGCGCGCCCTGTTTGCCGCCACTGCGGATGCTGCAGGCGTGCTCGGGACGGACGCCGCTTTCGTGGCGGAGATCGCCGCGATGAAGGCGCGGCTGATCCCCAACCGCGTCGGTTCGCAAGGCCAGCTGATGGAGTGGAAGGACGAATGGGACGCAGGCGCGAAGGACCTGCATCATCGCCATGTATCGCACCTCTTCGGCCTGTTCCCCGATGCGCAGATCAACGCGGACGCGTTGCTGGACAGCGCGGCGGGCTCGAAGTTGCGCGCTCCGACCGGCGCCAGCGTCAGTGCATCATGCTGCTGCGACCAGCCGGTCAGCCTGCCGCCCACCCGCACTTGCATGGCGAGGATCACCCCGATGCCGCGATCGTATGCTGCCCTGGCGCTCGCGGCCTCCGGAGCGGTCACGAAAGCGAAGTCGCCCTTGCGCGCCGCGACATCGCCCAGCAGCGCGAGGACCTGCGCCATGGCATCGTCGTTGTAGGTCACCGCGTCGTGATAGCCGCCCTGCAGCGCGGATAGACCTGCGGCCAGCCGCCGTTCGGAAACTGCGCTTCCAGCAAATAGGCCAGCCCTTTGCGAAACGAGGCGCGAAGCCCATCGCCGTCCTTGCCCGGCGCCTGCGCCTGAACGCGGGCGAGGAAGCGCATCTCGTCGAGCGTGGCGTTGTTGTCGATGGTGCCAACGTAGCGCCATTCCTCGCTGGCGCTGACGATGTCCTCGCGGGCGTTGGCGGGCAGGTTCTCGTGCGGGACCCAGCTCTGGCCGGGCAGGCGCGCGGGGCCTGAGCGGTCCATGTTCTTGCCCCAGCCGCCCGCCGGGGTCTGGAAGCTGGCCAAGGTGGCGGCGATGCGCCGCGCCTCCGCTCCGGCGTACCACGCGGCGGGCTTGTCCATCGGCATCCCGCCCCCGGCCGAGGGGCCGGAGGACGGGTTGCTCGCCGGATGGCTCTTGCGCTCGGCGGCCAGCGCCGCCTTGTCCGCCGCCATCAGCGCCTGCGAGCGGGCGAGGTAACGATCCCACGCCTGCTGCTGCGCGGCGGGCAGGGCATCGATCCGCGCGGCGGTGACCGGCGCGGCCGGGGTCATGGTGCCGATCGTCGCGGCCTGTAGCGGGGCGGCCGCGAGGGCGGTTGCAAGGAGCAGGGCTTTCAGGTTGCGCATGGTTCTCTTTCTCCCTCGAACGTCGTTATTTTGGAAGCGGTATGGGCTTGCCGGTGACGCGGACTTTCGCCCAGCCGCCGGGCGCGCCGGTATCGGGCTGGCCGCCGCCGACCCAGATCTCGATCTCGCCCGGCATCACGCGGCGCGTCCCCGCCGCATCGACGGTGCTGAGCGCGTGCGGATCGAGGGTGAAGCGCAACTCGCGGCTTTCGCCGGGCCCCAGGTGGATGCGGGTGAAGCCCTGCAGCGCATGGCGCGCGGTGCTGCCGGGATGACGCAGGTAAAGCTGGGCGACCTCGTCACCCTCGCGCTTTCCGCTGTTGGTCACCCGCGCCGAGACTTCCAGCGTCTTGCCCGCAACGACCTGCTTCGCGGTCCTGGGCGCGGCATAGGCGAAGCTGGTGTAGCTGAGGCCATGGCCGAAGGGGTAGAGAGGCTTGTCCGCGAAGTAGCGGTAGGTCCGCCCCTTCATCGCATAGTCTCCGAATGCCGGAAGCTGTTCGGCGGAGGCGTAGAAGGTCACCGGCAGGCGGCCCGCCGGACTGAAATCCCCCGCGATCATGTCCGCCACCGCGCGCCCGCCTACCCCGCCGGGATACCATGCCTCGACGATGGCGGGCAGGTGCCCTTGCGCCCAGTTCACGCTCATCGCACTGCCGTTCATGAGCACGAGGATCACCGGCTTGCCGGTCGCGTGAAGCGCTTCGAGCAGCCCCTCCTGCGGGGCGGGAAGGTCGAGGCTGGTGCGGTCGCCGCCCGCGAAGCCCGGCGCGTTGACGCGCATTTCCTCGCCCTCCAGCTTCGCATTGAGGCCCGCCGCGAAGACGACGAGATCGGCCTTGCGCGCGGCCTCGACGGCGGCGCCTTCCTGTTCGCGCATGTCGGTCCAGAGCAGCGACTGGTCGCCGCGATCGCCCTCCTGCCGAGCTTCGATGACGATGCTATACGCCTTGCCTGCGGTGAGGGTGACGCCGTCGTTGTGGATCGATGGCGGGTCGCCGAGGTCCCAGGCATCGGCGATCTCGCGCCCGTCCACGGTGATGCGGTAGCCGTCGTCGAGGTTCATGCGGAAGTGATATTCGCTGGTCGCCTCGGGCACGATCCAGCCGCTCCAGCGCATCGCGGTGCTGTGCTGGGCGCGGGCGGGGCGGCCCCAGTCGAAGCGGATGTCGGCGTTCGTCCGGCTGGAGGAGGGCTTGCCCTCGGCCACCGTCCCGGCGAATTCCTCGACCGTGACGCCCTTGGCGCTGCACCGCGCATCGACGCAGAGCACCGCGCTGGGCACGGGTTTCAGCGGCGGGCCGACATGGCCGGTGCCCTGCACGTAGTCGATCCGCGCCTCGGGGAAGCGCTGGCGCAGGCCCTCCAGCAGCGTGACGGGCTTCGACGGCGTGCCGTTGTAATTGCCCACCAGCGCATCGACGCTGTCCGCGTTCGGCCCGATCACCGCGATCGAGCGCGGCGCCTTCGCCAGCGGCAGCAGCCCATCGTTCTTGAGCAGCACCAGCGATTCCCGCGCGACCTTGCGGTTGAGTTCGGCGTTCGCGACGGTGTCGTTCTGCGCGGGCGTGATGGCGGAATAGGGCGTCGTCTCTCCGGGCAGGCCGAGGCGCAGGCGATCGGAGAGGGTGCGCTCCACCGCGCGGTCGAGCACGTCTTCGGGCAGCAGGTTCTGGCGCACCGCATCGACGATGATCGCGGGGTCGGAGGATTTGTCGCGACCGAACTCGACGCAGATGAGGTCGGTTCCGGCGCGTACCGCGCTCGCCGCCGCATCGACCGGGTCGCGGCTGTAGGCGTGGGCCTCGGGGTTGAAGAAGTCGACCATGGCCGCGCAGTCGGTTACCACATGTCCGGCAAAGCCCCAGTCCCCGCGCAGCCGCTGCGCGATGAGGGGGGAGCCGCAGGCGGGCACGCCGTCGATGGCGTTGTAGGCGCACATGATCCCGGCGGGTTTCGCCTCCGTCACCGTGGCGCGGAAGGCGGGGAGGTAGGTGTCCTCCAGATCGTAGGGGGAGGGGTGGACGTCCTCGCGGTGGCGGTTGCCCTCGGGGCCGGAATGGACGGCGAAGTGCTTGGCGACGGCGGCGGTCTTGTAGAACGCAGGGTCGCTGCCCTGCAGGCCGCGCACGAACGATACGCCCATACGGCCGGTGAGGTAGGGGTCCTCGCCGAAGGTCTCCTGCCCGCGCCCCCAGCGCGGATCGCGGAAGATGTTGATGTTGGGCGACCAGACGGTGAGCCCGCGATAGCGCTTCGAGCTGCCGTCGGGGCCGAGCGTCTCGCGGTACTTGGCGCGAAATTCTGTGGCGACGGTTTCGGCGGCCTGCTCGATCAGCGGCGTGTCGAAGGTGGCGGCCATGGCGACGGCCTGCGGGAAGACGGTCGCCTCCCCGGCCCGGGCAACGCCGTGTAAGCCCTCGCTCCACCAGTCGTAAGCCGGGATGCCGAGGCGCGGGATCGCCGGAGCCTCCGACTTGAGCTGCGCGGCCTTTTCCTCCAGCGTCATCGTGCGGACCATTTCGGCGGCGCGGCTCTGGAGTGCGGCGACGCTGGGTGTCTGAGCGCGGGCGATAGTCGGCAGGGCGATGGTCGCCGCGCTCAGCAGTAGCCCGATTCGGTGCATCACGATGCTCTCCCCTGTTATCGACTGATAGCGCTATCAATCGCGCGATCACATTGCAAGCCGCTTGCTGCCGCGTTAGCAGCGAGGGTTCAGGCAGGGAGTCGAGGCACGCATGGCAGACGATATCGACGGATCGCCCATGCGCCCACGCTCCTCGCGCCGCTCGCGTGCGGGCAACACCATCTCCGACGTGGCGCGCGAGGCAGGGGTTTCGCTGATGACGGTGTCACGCGTGATGAACGGCAAGGCCAACGTGCGCGAGGAAACGCGCGAGCGGGTCGAGGCCGCGATCAAGGCGCTGAACTATTCACCCAGCGCCGCCGCCCGCAACCTTGCGGCGGCGAGCGAGATTCGTATCGGCCTGCTCTACAGCAACCCCAGCGCAGGCTACCTCAACGAATTCCTCGTCGGCAGTCTCGATCAGGCGAGCCGGGCCAACGTGCAACTGGTCGTGCAGTTGTGCGAGAAGAAGGAAGAGCGCGCCGAGATCGTCCAGCGGCTTATCGACAACGGGGTCGACGGACTGATCCTGCCGCCGCCGCTCTGCGATGCCGATGACATTCACCGGCTGTTGCAGGAGGCTGAGGTTCCCGGCGTCGCGGTGGCGTCCGGGCGGCCGCCGGTTTTTCTCTCCTCCGTCAACATCGACGACCGCGCGGCGGCGGCGGCGATGACGCAGCATCTGCTTTCGCAAGGGCATGAACGGATCGGGTTCATCTCCGGCAATCCCGACCAGACCGCCTCGGCGCTGCGGCTCTACGGTTACCTCGATGCGCTGGGGGAGGCGGGGCTGGTGTCGGACCCGGCGCTGGTGGTGGAGGGGCTCTTCACCTACCGGTCCGGTCTCGACGCGGCGCAGAAACTGCTGGCGCTGACCGAGCGGCCGACCGCGATCTTCGCCAGTAACGACGACATGGCGGCGGCGGTGGTTTCGGTGGCGCACCGCATGGGGCTGGACGTGCCCGGCGACCTCACCGTGGTCGGTTTCGACGATGCTCCGCAGGCGACCACGACCTGGCCGGAACTGACGACGATCCGCCAACCGATCGCCGACATGTCGCGCGCGGCAGTGCTGCAACTGGTCGAGGATATCCGCACCGCCCGTGATGGACGCCGTCTGGCCCCTCGGCACAGGCAGATGAGCTTCGAGCTGATCCGCCGTGAATCCGACGCGGCGCCTTTGGCCTGATCCGATCGCCCTCACGAAGGGTAGGGAGCGAGACCGAACTGATTTGACGTTCTCCCCGCCAAGCCTCTTGCGCATCTCCCTGTTTGAATGATAGCGCTATCTCAAATTCGACGGTCGGGCAGAAAGCCGGCGCCGCGAACAGGGGAAGGGATGGCATGGAACAGCACCGATCCGCACGCCTATCGGAGACGCACCGGCGACCGCGCTCGATCGCCGGGGCTTCCTCGGCGTCGCGGGCGCATCCGGGGCGGTCACGATGTTGCCCTCGACCGTGCTGGCGGTGGAAAGCGACAACCGCCTCTCGCTGCCTGACGAGGGCTGGCGGCTCTGGCTGGACCGTGAGGCACGGTTCGAGGACGATCGAGAATCCATCTGCCCTCAAAGGTCGATCTTGCCGTCCTGCCGGTCAATCCGCCGACCGGGGGCTGGGGCATTCTCGACAGCGCACCGTCGGTCGCCGTTACCCTGCCGACCACGGTGGAGGAGCATGTCTGGGGCAAGCTGGGCGAGCGGCCCTATACCGACGACGAGTACCGCTACGCCAACGACGATCCCGTCCCGCAGAACGGCGCCTATCGCGGCGTTTCGTGGTGGACGAAGGACTTCGATGCCCCCGCCTCGTTCGCGAAGCGGCGCACGCTGCTCCACATTCGCGGGGCACGGCTGCGGGCAGAGGTGTTCCTCAACGAGAAGCTGGTCGGCTACTCGATCATGGCCGAGCTGCCGATCGTCTGCGATCTGACCGAGGCGCTGCGGCCCGGCGCGCGCAACCGGCTGACGATCCGCATCACCAACCCCGGCGGCCGCTACGACTGGCGCGATTCTACCACGATGACCTGGGGCGCGGTGAAGCTGTTCCGCTCGCACGGGTTCGGCGGGATCGACCGGGATGTGCATCTCACCAGCCACCCGCTGGATGCGCATGTGGCCGACGCCTGGGTGCTCAACCTGCGCGGCTTCAAGGCCGACCCGGCGCTGGTGCGGGCCAGCCTGCTGCCGGTGCGCCCCGTCGCCAAGCAGCGCAGGCTGGCTTACGCGGCGGGGGAAAGCGCGGTGCTCGACCTGTTCCTATTCAACGATACCGGCAAGGCCGTGAGCGGCGAACTGGCGCTGTCCCTGCGCGATCCGCAAGGCGCGGTGATGGAACTGGGGCGCTATCCGGTGGCGGCCACGGCGCCGGATCGGTTCAGCCAGCTGGTCGCACGCGAAATCACGACGCCTGCTCTGGCGCGAGAGGGGGAGTGGCAGGTGCACCTGTCATTCTCCGGCGCTCCGGGCGCGAACTTCACGCGCAGTCTGTGGGTGGCGGGGCTGCCCGCTCAGGTGGCATCCGGGCGCCGTATCGCCGTCTCCGGGATCGCGCGTAGTCTTCGGGCGCAACTGGAGGCGTTGCCCGGCCTCCGGCTGGAGGAGTTCCGGCCGGAGCAGCGGTACGATCTGGTTATCGCCTCGGGTCTCAAGGCGGACGAGATCGCCCGCCGCCAGATCGGCGAACAGACCGGCCTCGAAGCGCAGCCGAAAAAGGGCGAGAAGCCCAAGCTGGTGCTCGGCGAACTGTCGGCGCAGTTGCTTGCTGCCGTGCGCTCGGGCACGCCGCTGCTGGCGCTGGTGCCGGAGGACGGTTTGTCCGAAGGCGTGGCGCGGCAACTCGCGGACCTCGGCCTGCTGGAGTTCAAGGGCACCGTGGGTGACATCCGCGCGCCGTGGATGGGCAACTGGAACTACTTGCGCGCGCATCCGCTGTTCGCCGGTATCCCGGCGGACCGGGCGGCGGGGATCTTCCATCAGGTCGACGGTCGCCTTTCCAACGGACTGCTGGTGGATGGGCCGGGCGTCGAGATCGTTGCCGGCTACAGCCGCGACCACGATCGCCACAACGGCGCGGCAACGCTGGTGGCCGCGAGCAAGGGGATGCGTGCGGTGGTCCACCGCATGCCGGATATGGTGGCGCCGCTGCAGCGCCGTTTCCTCGCCAATGCCATCGAATGGCTGGCAGGACAGGGGAGGACTTCGTGAACCAAAAGCTGATCTTTGCGGCGCTCGTCGCACCTGCCATGCTGAGCGCGCCTGCCATGGCCCGCACCGTCCACGTCGACCCGGCCAAGGCGGGTGCTTTCCACACCGTCCAGTCCGCCATCGACGCGGTGGCGGCCGAGGGCGGCAAAGTGCTCATCGCACCGGGAACCTACCGCGAGAAGCTGACCGTCAGCGCCGCCGGCGTCACGCTGGCGGGCACCGGCAGGCGGCCGGACGACGTCGTCCTTGTCTACGGTGATTCCGCCATGACGGCAGGCGGCACCTTCAAGTCCGCGACCCTGAGCGTGACCGGCGCGTCTTTCACCCTGCGCAACCTGACTGTGGCGAACGACTGGTGGCTCGATCCCACGCATGCGCCCTCGCAGGCGGTGGCGGTCTCATTGACCGGCGACGCGGCGGTGGTGTCGAACGTGCGGATGCTCGGCCATCAGGACACGCTGTTCGTCAACGACGGGCAGGGCGGCAAGGAAACCCGCGCCTACTTCGAGAACTGCTATATCGCCGGTCACGTCGATTTCGTGTTCGGCAATGCCAAGGCGTTCTTCCGCAAGTGCCAATTGCACGGCGAGGCGCACGAATCCGTCATGTACACCGCCCAGAGCCGTAACGCGCCGGACGAGGACAGCGCCTTCGTGTTCGAGGATTGCCGCCTCACCGCAGACCCTGCCGCCCGCAACGTCTCGCTGGGGCGGCCATGGCGCGATTACGCCTCGGTCGTATTCCTCGCGCCGGTGCTCGATACGTCGCTCGCGCCGGGCGCATTCACCGAATGGACGCCGGGCAAGACCAACAAGCTGCCGACGACCCGCTACGCCCTCTACGCACCGAGTGGGACCGGAACGCAGGGGCTGACGCTGGCGAAGGAGGCCACGTGGCTCGATGCCGATGGTGCGGCGGGCTGGAGGCTCGAGCGTTTCTTCGGCAACGATAGCGGCTGGATCGCGCGCGCCCTGAAACGGTAGCGCATGACGACCCTTCTTCGTCATTGCGAGCGTAGCGAAGCAATCTAGGGCGGCGCTCAACGCCCCTGGATTGCTTCGCTACGCTCGCAATGACGAACGATGAGGCGCCTCAACTCGACCATGTCCTAGGCCGCGCAGGCCGATGTACCGGCGGAGGCGAAAGTCTCGATCGGGGCCGGGCGGGCGAAGAGGTAGCCCTGGCCGAGCTTGCAGCCCATCTCCGCCAGCTTGCGGCGTTGCTCTTCGGTCTCGACGCCCTCGGCCACGACCTGCTTGCCGAGGCCCTGCCCAAGCCCGATGATGGCGCGGATGATCGCCTCGCTCTGGCCGTCGTCGTCGAACAGGCCGAGGGTGAACGAGCGGTCGATCTTGAGCACGTCGAAGGGCAGGTGCTTGAGATGGATCAGCGAGGCATAGCCGGTGCCGAAGTCGTCGAGCGCCACCGTCACGCCTGCCTCGTGCAGCAGGTCGAGCGCCTTGGCGGTCTCGTCCACCGCGCGGCCGAGCACGAAGTCCTCGGTCACCTCGATGCACAGGCGTTCGGGCGCGATGCCATAGTCGCGTATCCGCGCCAGCAGGCGGGCGGCGGCGTGGGGGCTGTCGAGCTGTGCGGCGATCAGGTTGACCGAGAGCTTGGGGATCCGCTCCGGGTGGTCCCGCAAGGCGGCGAGGCCCATGTCCAGCACGTGCTGCTGCACCGCAAGGCCCAATTTGCGCTCGTTCAGCATGTCGCCGAAGACGGCCGGTGTCATCAGCCCGTGGACCGGGTGCTGCCAGCGCAGGAGCGCTTCGTAGGATCCGATCGCGCCGGTATCGATATCGACGATGGGCTGGTAATGGAGCGAGAATTCGGCGCGTTCGATGCCCTGGCGCGCTTCCAGTCCGAACAGCTGCCGGCTGTCCAGCTGCTCGCGCAAGTGCGGGGCGTAGTCGAGCAGGCGTCGGCGGCCTTCCTGCTTGGCCTGATAGAGCGCGAGGTCGGCGTTCTTGGCGAGCACATCGGGTTCGGCGGCATCCTGCGGGAAGCAGGCAAGGCCGATGCTGAGCGACAAGGCCCAGCTGCGGCCGCCGTGCGTCAGCGTCGCACCCTGCAGTTCGTCTAGCGCGCGGCGGATGCGCAGTTCCGCCACGGGGTCCCACGGCAGCAGGATCGCGAACTCGTCACCGCCTATGCGCGAGACGTGCGCGGACGGACCACCTGCGGCCACGAGGCCCCGTCCGACCTTGCCGAGCAGCAGGTCGCCGCCGTCATGGCCGAGGCGGTCGTTGATGTGCTTGAGGTGATCGACGTCGATCAGCAGCAGCATGAAGGGGGAGCGCGCGGCATCCTCGCACATCGTGCGCAGCGCGGACTGGAAAGCGGCGCGGTTGCCGAGTCCGGTCAGGTAGTCGGTCTGGGCGGCGCGGCGGAAGGTCTCGCTCTCGACCTGCGCGACCTTGCGGGCCTGCTCGGCGGTGTCGCGCTCCTTGCCGAGCAGGCGGAAGCGGTCGGCGATGGCAAGCGACAGGGCGATCGATTCGAACGCGAGCGCGGCGAAAGTGGCCATATCGACCACGTCGTCCTGCACCGTGATCCCGAAATTGCGGCTGACGCGCAGCGCGAAGACCGAGAGCACCGGGGTCCACCCGGCAAGGTAGAACCACACGACACGGCTGCGTGCCCGCAGGGCGATGCCTATGCCGACGCCGACGCTGGCGGCGCTGAGGACGAAGACCACGTTGAGCCAGCGGTCCAGCACGACCGGCGCAGCGACGGGGACGAAGGCGGCGAGAACGCCGACCACCATGTTGAGGCAGGCGCAGATCTTCCCCCACCGCACCAGCCAGCGCGGCAGCACGCCTTCCTCGATGACGGCCAGGAAGAACATGTTCCCCGCCGCGATCAGTCCGGCGACGAGCAGATAGTTGGTCGTCACCGCGAACGGGCCGACATATTCGGGGAAGGCGAAGGCCAGCACGTTGGTCCAGGTCAGGCCGTAGGCGAGGACCAGCAGCGACCAGACGAGATACCAGCGCTGGAAGTCCAGTCGCTGCCCGGTATAGATCAGCAGGTTGTAAGCGAACGCGGAGAAGATGGCGCCCGCGAACACACCCATCAGCGCCAGCCAGATGCCCTCGAGCCGCAGCAGGCTCTGCGGGCTCATCGCCGAAAGTTTGCGCATCAGCGAAAGGTCGTCGAGGTCGCGGTAGCCGATGTAGACATCGCGGACGCGGGCGCCCGGCGGATCGACGGCGAAGCGTAACATGCCCCCCAGCGCCCAGTGGTCGCCGACGGCGCCGGGCGCGATCGTGGCGGTGCGGGTGCGGCCTTGGGTATCGACCACCAGCATGGTCATGCGCTCGAACCGGCTCTGGTCGGTCATCAGGAGCCAGCCCGGAGGCAGGCCGGTCAGCATGCGCGGATCGCGCAGCTTCAGCCATGCCCAGCCCTTGGCGTAGGCGGGATGGTCAGGCACGCGGGTGCAGTCGAAGTTCAGCCGCGCGACCGAGGCGGCAGTGGCCGGATAGTCCGCCGGCGCGGTGGCATAGCAGACGTCGGAGCGCATCCGGACGATCTCCGCCCGCGCGGAAGACGACCAGAACAGCGCCGCCAGAAGCAGCCAAACGAAGACGAGATGCGACCTAACCGGCATGCCCCAACCTTGATCAGGGCCATACGTATAAACCGAAGGTCACTAGAAATGGTTAACGGGAGCGACCGGCCGAAGCGATTCGGCGCAATCTATGAGGACAAAAAATACCCCGCGGCGGGCATTTCCTGTTAGCCAGCCTCATCAGCTTGCCGGGAACCTATCTTTTCATGATCAGTCACAATGCCGCCCGCGACCTGCCCATCGCGATCGTGGGAGGAGGGTTCAGCGGGACGCTGCTGGCGATCAACCTGCTGCGCTACGGCGTCAAGGTCGCCCTGATCGAGCGTAATTCCGCCCAGCTTGCCAAGGGCGTGGCGTTCGGTACGCGGCGGCCGGAGCATCTGCTCAACGTGCGCGCCTCCAACATGAGCGCGTTCCCCGACGATGCGAAGCACTTCGCCCGCTGGATGGATTTCGCCGACGCCGACGAGGCGAACCGCTTCGTGCCGCGCCTGACTTACGGGACCTACTTGCGCGAACTGCTGGTCGAGGCGCTGGCGAAGGCCGGTCCCGACGCGCAGGTCATCGACGGCGAGGCATGCTCGGTCGATTTCGGCGATGGCGCGGCACATGTGCGGCTGGCCGACGGCGACGTCGTCGATTGCCGCGCGGTGGTGCTGGCCCTGGGCAACTTCCCGCCCGCGCCTCATGGCGTGCTGGAGGGGCTGCCGGGGCACCTCTACAGTCCCGATCCCTGGGATCGCTCGGCGATCGAGGGCCTCGCCGCACTCGACCACGTCCTCGTGGTGGGCAGCGGGTTGACGGCGGCCGACGTGGTGCTGTCGCTGGAAAGCTCGGGGTTCGGCGGCAAGGTCACGGTGCTTTCGCGCCGGGGGCTCAAGCCGCTCGCCCACGCCGAGAGCGGGCCGGTGGTGGTTCCCATTTCCGACCCCGATCTGCGCGGCGCGGACCTCGTCCGGGCCGTGCGGCGCCGGGCGGAGGAGATCGGCTGGCGCGGCGCGGTGGATGCTCTGCGACCCCATACCCAGAACATCTGGCGCCGCCATTCGACCGCCGCGCAGGCCCGTTTCCTGCGGCATCTGCGGCCATATTGGGACATTCACCGCCACCGCCTCGCCCCCTCGGTCGCGCAGCGGCTGGAAGCGATGGAGAGCGCCGGGCGGCTGCAGTACGTGGCGGGCAAGCTGTGCGGAGCCGACGAAGGTGGCGGGCAGGCGGTGGTGCACTATCGCCCGCGTGGTCAGGACGGCATCGAGGCGATCGCGGTGGACCGCGTGTTCAACTGCGCCGGGCCGGACGGCGACTTGCGCCGGGTGGAGGCGCCGGTCCTGACGCATCTGCTCGAGGCGGGACATATTCGCGGCGATGTCCATGGCCTTGGGGTGGACGTCGACCATCTCGGCCGGGTGCGTGATGCCGCTGGCAATGCGCAGGACCGCCTGCTCGCGGTCGGGCCGATCACCAAGGGGGAGGCCTGGGAGATCGTCGCCGTGCCCGATATCCGGCGTCAGGTGTGGGGCCTTGCCCGCTTCCTCGCCGACGAGCACTGGGTCGGCGGCGAGGGACTTTGAAGCAAGGTCAGGCGCCGGTGGTGACGGTCTGGCGAGCGGGCAGGGCGGCGAGGATCGTCTCGCTCTCGGTGCGGCTCAGCCAGTCGGGGCTGGCCTCGAAGAACAGCACCGTCGCGTCGGGCGCGAGGGCAAGGATGGCGGGCTGGTCGATCTCGTAGCTGCCTGTTCCCAGTGTCGCGCCGATCCAGGGCTGGCCGTGCGGGACGGCGGGTTGCTCGTCAGGCAGGAAGGTAATGCCAAGTTGGCGGCCGAGCGCATAACCGGGGTCCGAAGCCACGGTGAAGCCCAGGCCATGGCGCGCGATCAGGTCCCGGTCGACCGGGATCTGCGCGCTGACCGCGATCAGGCGAATGCCGCGGGCGCGCAGTTCGGGCAGCAGCGTCTCGTTGTACCACGGCAGCGCGATGTTGCAGGCGGGGCACCCACCGAAGCGGAAGAACACGAGCACCGCCGGGCCATCCGCAAGGATCGTGTCGCGCGTCAGTTCGCGCCCGTCCTGATCGATCAGCGTGAAGGGTTCGACGGTGTCGCCAGCCTTCGGTTGCGCGGACGGATCGTGCCGCTCGACGAGCACCCGGCGCTGCGCTGCATTGCGTTCCAGCTGCTCGGCGCTCCAGGTGCGCTCGCGTTCGGCCTGCAGCGCGGCGAAGCGGTCGTTCAGGGTTTCGGTCATCGGTAAGCCTCATCGTTGATCGCATCCAAAGCTATGGAAAGCCCGGCACCGCGACCAACGAGAAGCCTTGAGAGCCGCTTGAGATTATCGAATAAGCAGCGCCATCAGTTGGGAAGCCCGGCGACCACCTCGCGCGCCAGTGTGGCAAGCTGGTGGGTTGGCCCGTCGAGCCCGGGCGCGGTATGCAGCACACAGGAGACATGCGGCAGCGAGGGCAGGCCGACGTCTCCCAGCGGCGCGTCGCGCAGGAACATCCCGGTGCGGCAGGTAAGGCCGAGCCCCGCATCCACCGCCGCGCGCAAGGTGGTGAGATTGGGCGTCTCCACGGTGATGCGGAACGGGCGCCCGGCATCCTCCAGCGCGCGGATCGCCGCTTCCCGGAAGCGGCAGGGCGTCTCCAGAACGGCTAGGGGGATCGTCTCGTGCGCGGCCAGTTCCTCCTTGCCGAACCACGACATGGGCGCGGTGGTCACCGCATTGCCGTCATTCGGCGCGGCAAATCCCAGCACGATGTCGAGTTGCCGCCGCTCCAGCAGGTCGAGGAGTTCCGCCGTGCCCGCAACCCGCGAGTAGAGTTCGGCCTCCGGGTGCAAATCCGCGAACTGGGCGAGGAGGCCGGTCAGGAGCAGTTCCGCGAAATCCTGTACCATGCCGATCCGCGCCGGCCCGGCGAAATGCCCGGCGGTGACCGCCGCGACCGCTTCGTCATGCAGGGCGAGCACCTTGCGTGCATAGTCGAGCATCAGGTCGCCGTGCGCCGTCAGCGCAAGGCGGCGTCCCTCACGGTGAAACAGCGACTGTTGCAGCAGCTCTTCGAGTCGCTTGATCTGGAGGCTGAGCGCCGACTGGCTTACGAAAACCCGCTCCGAAGCATGAAGCATCGAGCCGGTATCGACGATCGCAACGAAGCTGCGCAGAAGGTTTGTCGGGAGATTTACGGGCATCGGCGGGCTTTCAAGATTCGTGTGATGGCCAGGATTCGTATGATGGCCTGCATGCATCCATGCGTTATGACTTATTCTCAATCAAAATAGTAGAGATTTAGGTGAGGCAAGCAATTCTGTCCCCATGCCCTTTTTCTGGTATCGGCCCGGTTTTCCGCACGTCCGGGCGTCGGATGAGCGTTTCGAGGCGCCATTATGAGCGTTGCTGATAGGTCGGCACAACATTCTCCATTGAATTGGTAGACATTCAGGTGCCAGTTTCGGGTCATGACCACACGAGGCACCTTGTCCATGTCCCCATTCACCCGATTGGCCCGCTCGCTGGGTTCTGCCCGCTGGCTCTCGCCGCTGTTGCTGCTGGCGGTGCTCGAGGCCGGTTCCCGGTCCGGCCTTATTCCCGAGCGGACCCTCGCGGCGCCTTCGCAGGTGCTGGCGACGCTCTGGGCGATGACGGTGTCGGGCGAACTGACAGACAACCTCGCCGTTTCCTTCCTGCGGATCATCGCGGGCCTGGCGATCGGCGTGACCACCGGGATTGTGCTGGCGCTCGTCGCCGGGCTGTCGCGGCAGGGCGAGGTCGCGGTCGATCCGCTCATGCAGATCAAGCGTACGATCCCGACGCTGGCGCTGACGCCGCTGTTCATCGTCTGGTTCGGTATCGGCGAGACGCCCAAGATTGCGCTGATCGCCTTCGCCTCGATCTTCCCGGTCTACCTCAACCTTTACGGCGGTATCCGCGGGATCGACGTGCGCCTGCTCGAAGGCGCGCGCAGCCTGGGCCTCAGCCGCGCAGCGCAGGTCTGGCATGTAATCCTGCCCGGCGCGCTGCCTGCGCTGCTGGTGGGCCTGCGCTATTCGCTCTCGGTCTCGGTGCTGGTGCTGGTCGTGGCGGAGCAGATCAACGCCACTGCGGGCCTCGGCTACCTCATCAACAACGCGCGTGACTTCATGCGCACGGACATCATCCTGGTGTGCCTGATGGTCTACGCCGTGCTGGGCCTTGCCGCCGACGGACTGGTCCGCGCGGTCGAGAGCCGCGCGCTCGTCTGGCGCCCCTCCATCGTTTCCCAATGAACCTGTTGCGTGAACCCGCTCCCCGAAAGGACCCTGCCGTGGATGCTCGCCTGAACCACTTTACCTCGCCCGCCGCGCCCGCCGTGACGTCCGAACCCGTCGTCAGCCTGCGCGATTTCACCCGCCGCTTTGGCGACAACACCATCATCTCGGGTCTGAACCTGCAGATCGCGGCGGGCGAGTTCGTCATCCTCCTCGGTCGTTCCGGCTCGGGCAAGACCACCCTGCTGCGCACGCTGGCCGGCCTCGATCCGGTAGAAGGGCAGGACGTGACCATCCCCGGTTCGCGCGCCGTGGTGTTCCAGGACGCCCGCCTGCTGCCGTGGAAGAAAGTCTGGCGCAACGTTGCCCTCGGCCTCAAGCGCGGCAATGCGCGCCAACTGGCGGAAGAGGCGTTGCAGGAAGTCGGCCTCGGCCACCGTCTGGAAGCCTGGCCGCTGACGCTTTCGGGCGGCGAAGCGCAGCGCGTTGCCCTTGCCCGTGCGCTGGTGCGTGAGCCGCAATTGCTGCTGCTCGACGAACCCTTCGCCGCACTCGACGCCCTGACCCGCCTCAGGATGCACGAACTGGTGCTGTCGCTGTGGCGTCGTCATCGCCCGGCGGTGCTGATGGTGACGCATGACGTCGACGAAGCCATCGCGCTCGCTGACCGCATTGTCCTGCTCGACGGCGGGAAAATCGTTGCGCAGGAGCGGATCACCGCTTCGCGCGGCCCCGAGCGTGCGACCGTGGCGGCGCCGTTGCGCAAGCGCCTGCTCGATGCACTGGGCGGTCTGGTCGAGGAACGGCCTGCCGGGGAGATCGTCGCGCTGCATGCCGGAGCGCGCCCGTGAACGCATTCGCCCCGATAGCGACCGCCACGGACCTGTCGCCGCTGCGCCGGTTCGTCACCGACTTCGCCGGCTTGCTTGACGATACGGACGATCTCGACCGGATTCTGCGCGATGGCGGGGGCCTGCTGGCGGATCTGGTCGCGCAAGACGACTGGCTGCCGGAGGAATACGCCCGGCCGCACCCCGAACGCTACCAGCAATACCTGCTCCACTGCGACAGCGCCGAGCGGTTCAGCGTCGTGTCTTTCGTCTGGGGGGCGGGGCAGGCGACGCCGATCCACGACCACCGTGTCTGGGGCCTCGTAGGGGTACTCAACGGCACCGAGAGGGTACAGAGCTTCCTTCACCGCGACTTCGACGGCGCCTTGGTGCAGCACGGCGCGACCCGCACGCTCCATCCCGGCGAAGTCGAGGCGATCGACCCGCGCGAGGGGGATATCCACCGCGTCGAGAACGGCCATGCCGATCGCACCTCGATCTCGATCCACGTCTACGGCGCCAACATCGGCGCGGTCGAGCGCGCCACGTATCGCGCCAGCGGCGAGGAGCGGCCGTTCATCTCCGGCTACGCCAACACCACGCTTCCCAATCTCTGGGATCTTTCGAGGAAAGCATGACCGTGACCCCCTATCAGGTCCGCAGCGCGCTTCTGGCCCGCAGCGAAATCGCGCTGATCGACGTGCGCGACGAGCACCCCTTCGCCGGTGGCCATCCGCTGTTCGCCGCTCAGATCCCGGCGGCGCGCATCGCCGCGGAAGCGGCATGGCGCATTCCGCGCAAGGACGTGCCGGTCGTCGTCTACGATGATGGCGAGGGCCTTGCCGCCGCGGCGGCCAAGGAACTGCGCGGTCTCGGCTTCACGAACGTCGATCTGCTCGACGGCGGCCTGCAGGGCTGGCGCGAGGCGGGCTACGAGCTGTTCGAGGACGTCAATTCCTACTCCAAGGCCTTCGGCGAACTCGTCGAGCACCGGCGCGGCACGCCTTCGCTTCCGGCCGAGGACGTGCAGGCGCTGATCGACGAGAAGGCCGACATCGCCATCCTCGACGCGCGCCGCTTCGACGAATACGCGACGATGAGCATCCCCGGGGGCCGCAGCGTGCCGGGCGCCGAACTCGTGCTGCGCGCTCCCGTCGCCGCGCCCGATCCGGACACCACGATCATCGTCAACTGTGCAGGCCGCACCCGCAGCCTGATCGGCGCGCAGTCGCTCATCAATGCGGGGCTGCCCAATCGCGTCTTCGCGCTGCGCAACGGCACTATCGGCTGGACCCTCGCAGGGCAGCAGCTGGAGCACGGGCGGCAGGAGAGCGTCGATGTCGGCGGCGACGTGGATGAAGCCCGCGCCCGTGCCCGCGAAGTCGCCTACCGCGCCGGGGTGCGCCGCATCGACGCCGCGCAGCTCGCCGCGATCGAGGCCGAGACGCACCGCACCCTCTACCGCTTCGACGTGCGCCAGCCGGACGTCTACGCCGCCGGGCACTTTCCGGGCTTCCGCAATGCCCCCGGCGGCCAGCTGGTGCAGGAGACCGACCACTTCGCCCCCGTGCGCGGCGCGCGCATCGTCCTTGCCGATGACCTCGGCCCGCGTGCGGACATGACCGCGTCGTGGCTCGCGCAGCTGGGCTGGGAAGTGCTGGTGCTGGAAGCGGACTTCACCGGCCCGCTCGAAACCGGCCCCGACGGTGCTCCCGCGCCGCGCGGGCCCGAGGGCCGCTACAAGCGCCCTTACGAGGGCACCGACAATCCCAGGGCTGCCATGCAGGCCTACCTCGACTGGGAATACGGCCTTGTCGCGCAGCTTCAGCGCGACGGCACCCACGGCTTCTTCGTCATTTGACCTTATAACCGGAGTTCACCGCAATGACCGTCAAGTTCATCGGCTACATCGGCTTCAACGATACCTCGGAAATCCACAACGCCACCCGCTCGCGCGTGCTCGATCGCGAGTATGTCGACGCCGCCGCGATCGAGCAGGAGCGGGGCGGCTTCGACCGCGTGCTGATCCCGTTCGGCTCGGCTTCGCCCGAAAGCCAGATCGTCGCAGCGCACGCGGCGGCGATCACCAGCAAGCTGGGCTTCCTCGTCGCGCACCGTCCCGGCTTCACCCAGCCGACGCTGGCGGCGCGGCAGCTGGCGACGCTCGACCAGCTTTCGGGAGGGCGCGTTGCGGTGCACATCATCACCGGCGGCGCCAATGAGGAAATGGCGCGCGACGGCGATGTCGGCACCACCAAGGCCGAACGCTACGCCCGCACCGACGAATACCTCGATATCCTGCAGCGCGAATGGAATTCGGCGCAGCCGTTTGACCATTCGGGCCGCTTCTACCAGGCGCGCGGCGCCTTCGCGGCGATCAAGCCGGACAACCTGCCGGTGTTCTTCGGCGGCTCCTCGCCCGAGGCGATCGAAGTCGCGGGCCGTCACGCCGACGTCTACGCGCTCTGGGGCGAAACGCTGGAGCAGGTCGGCGAGGCGGTGCGCACCGTGCGTCACGCCGCCGCGCAGCATAACCGCTCGCCGGGCTTCTCGCTCTCGCTGCGCCCGGTGATCGCCGATACCGAGGAAGCCGCCTGGAAGAAGGCCGATGCCATCGCCGAGCAGGTGCGCGCCAACCGCGAGGCGGCGGGCCTGCCTACCTCGGGCCACCGTCCGCCCAATGCCGGATCGCTGCGCCTGCTGGAAACCGCCGCTTCGGGGCGCCGCGACTCGCGCCTGTGGACCGGTGTTGCGGCGTTGACCGGCGCTGCGGGCAATTCCACCGGTCTCGTCGGTACGCCCGAGCAGGTCGCCGAGGCGCTGCTGGAATACTACGACATCGGCATCGACCACTTCCTGATCCGCGGCTTTGAGCCGCTGGCCGATGCGATCGACTATGGCCGCGACCTGATCCCGCTGGTGCGCGAGAAGGTGGCAGAGCGGGATCAGCGCAAGGTCGCGCTGGCGGGGTGATCGGGCGGTGTGGGCTAGGGCCGACGGGGCTTCGACAAGCTCAGCCTGAGCGGGTTTGGAGGTAGCTATCGGCCGGCACAGCTCGCTTGGCGGCGGCGGTTTACTCCCACCCCGCTCACCCTGAGCTTGTCGAAGGGGCAGGCGCGACCTCGCCGCATAAACCCATTGGCACAACTCACTTTCACATCAGCCAATCGCGTTGGTCCGTCCCGCTTCCGCCGCATAGCCTGACCTCACGACATAGGAGGAATTGACATGGCAGACAGACAGCTCAAGCTCGGCTTCATCCTGCACGGCGTCGGCCCCGGCTGGGACGACTGGCGCCACCCCGACGCGCAAGTGGACGCCAGCACCAGCCTGCCGTTCTACGTGCGGCAGGCGCAGGCGGCTGAGCGCGGCAAGTTCGACTACCTGTTCGTGGCGGACAGCGTCTCGATCAACGCGCGCTCCTCGCCGCACTACCTCAACCGCTTCGAGCCGCTGACGATCCTCTCCGCCGTCGCGGCGGTGACCGACAGGATCGGCCTCGTCGCCACCTCCACCGTCAGCTACAACGAGCCGTTCAACCTCGCCCGCCAGTTCGCCTCGCTCGATCATCTGAGCGGCGGGCGTGCGGGGTGGAACGTGGTCACATCGTGGCTGGCGGGCAGCGCCGACAACTACGGCAAGGCCGAGCACCTCGGCCATGCCGAGCGCTATCGCCTGGCCGACGAATACCTCGATGTCGTCAAGGGCCTGTGGGACAGCTGGGAAGACGACGCACTGGTGCGCGACAAGGCCAGCGGCCAGTTCCTTGACGCCGACAAGCTGCACGAACTGGGCCACAAGGGCGAGTTCCTGTCGGTGAAGGGGCCACTGAACATCTCGCGCTCGCCGCAGGGGCAGCCGGTGATCTTCCAGGCGGGCTCGTCCGAGGACGGCCGCACGTTCGCCGCGCGCCATGCCGAGGCGATCTTCACCCATCAGGAGGATCTGGCCGAGGGGCAGGCGTTCTACGCCGATCTGAAGGCGCGGGCGCGCGGTTTCGGGCGCGATCCGGAGAAGCTGTTCATCCTGCCCGGCGCGCGGCCGGTGGTCGGCTCGACCGAGGAGGAGGCCGAGCGCCTGCACGGCGAACTGGCGGGCCTTGTCAGTCTGGAAAACGCGCTGCGGGCGCTTGGCCGCTCGTTCAACGACCACAACTTCAGCCAGTACGATCCCGATGGCGCCTTCCCGGCGCATGTCGCCGAGGAGGGTTTCAAGAGCAACCAGAGCGCCTCTGAGAAGGTGCTTGCCGCCGCCGCGCAGGGCCTGACGCTGGGCCAGATTGCGCTTCGGGTGGCGACGCCCAAGGGCGGTTTCGTGGGCACGCCCGAGCAACTCGCCGACCGCTTCCAGCTGTGGCTGGAGAAGCGGGGCTCGGACGGTTTCAACTTGTTCGAATCGCTGCCCGGCCAGCTTGAGGTCTTCGTCGATCAGGTCGTGCCGATCCTGCAGCAGCGCGGGATCTACAAGCGGGACTATGCCGGCAAGACCTTCCGCGAGAACCTGGGCCTCGACGTGCCCGTCAACCGCAATACCGCCGCGCGCCTGACCCGCTCGGCCGCCTGAAACGAGAAGAGAGGAGACAAGACAATGGCTACTTCCGCTTCCACGTTCGATACCGCAAACGCGGGCCTCGTCATCCGTCCCGTGCAGCCGACGATCGGCGCCGAGATCGAGGGCGTCGATCTGTCCAAACCGCTGACCGACGAATTGCGCGCGGCGATCCGTGCTGCGGTGCTCAAATGGAAGGTCGTGTTCTTCCGCGACCAGTCCATTGATGACGCGCAGCAGGCGGCCTTCGCGGCGAACTTCGGCCCCCTCTACACGCACCCGACCACCCGGCACGACGCGGCGAACAAGGAAGTCCACGCGATCGCCGCGAAGCATGACCGCGAGTACGAGAAGAAGCTCGGTTACAAGGTCAAGCCGGGCGAGGCCTATCACTCCGACACCAGCTGGCGGCTGGTCCCGACATGGGGCGCGGTGCTGCGCGACGTGAACCTGCCCGAAGTGGGCGGCGATACGATCTGGGTGGACGCCGCGCTTGCCTATGAGACGCTGCCCGAGGAGCTGAAGCAGCGCCTCGAAGGCAAGCATGTGACGCACAACTTCGTGCCCGCGCTGGAACTCTCAGGCCACGAATACCCGATCGTCGCGCACAAGATCGTGCGCACGCACCGCGAGACGGGGCAGAAGATCCTGTGGGTCAACTTCTCGCAGCAGCCGCAGATTCTGGGCGTGGAATTGTCCGAGAGCCGCGAACTGCTGGAGGAAGTGCTGCGCCAGTACAAGCGGCCCGACGTGCAGGCACGCTTCTCTTGGCGGCCGGGGACGGTTGCATTCTGGGACAACCGTGCCAGCGTGCACTTCGCGGTGCGCAATTACGGCGATTTCCCGCGCGAACTGCACCGTATCCTGATTGCCGACGAACCCTTGTGGACGGATCTCTGATTGATGCTCGACAGACGTAACCTGCTTGCAGGACTTGGTACGACGTTCGCCCTGGCTGCTTGCGGCCGGGGCGGAGGCGCAGACACCAGCCTGCTGCGCGTGGGCAGCCAGAAGGGCGGCACCAAGGCGCTGATGCTGGCGTCGGGCGCGCTCGACGGGGCGCCTTACAAGATCGAGTGGTCGGAATTCCCGGCCGCGCAGAACCTGCTCGAAGCGCTCGGCAGCGGGGCGGTGGACGTGGGGCTGGTGGGCGATGCGCCGTTCCAGTTCGCCTATCAGGCGGGCAGTCCGATCAAGGCGATCGGCGCACAGACCACGCAGGAACGCACCGAGGGCGCGCTGGCGCTGATCGTGCCCAAGGCCTCGACCATCCACGGCCCCAAGGACCTCAAGGGCAAGCGCATCGCCACCGGGCGCGGCAGTGTCGGGCATTATCTGGTGCTGCGGGCTATGGCGGCGGCGGGCCTTGGCGCGAAGGACGTGACGATCACCTTCCTCTCCCCCAGCGACGCGCGCGCCGCCCTGCAGACCGGCGCGGTGGACGGCTGGTCGACGTGGCAGCCCTACGTCGCGGCGGCGCTCGCGGAGGGCAACCGCATCGCCATCGACGGGCGCGGCTTCTCGCAAGGGTACGGCTTCGACATCGCCCCCGAAAGCGCGATCAAGGCCAAGCGCCCGCTGCTCGACGACTTCCTCAAGCGTGAGGGCAAGGCGCTGCAGTGGGCCAGCACCCACGTCGACGAATTCGCCAAGGTCCTCGCCGCCGAAACGGGCCTACCCCTGCCGATCGCGAAGGAATTCGCGGGGCGCGGTGCCCGTCTGCCGGTGCCGATCGATCAGGGCGTGATCGACAAGCAGCAGCTGGTGCTCGATACCTTCCGCCAGTTCGGAGAGGTCAAGGGCGACCGCCCGCTGGCGGCTGCCTTCGCCCCGGTGGGGTAAGCGCCTTCGTCATTGCGAGCGCAGCGAAGCAATCCAGGGCGGCTTATCCTGCCCTGGATTGCTTCGCTGCGCTCGCAATGACGAAGGGTAGATGGCTTCGACGACCTCTGAAAACAGCCGAACCTGTATCAAGAAAAACTTGAGAACGGATAAGAGATCGCAATTTCTACTAAATCAGTAGACATGTCATGAAGCTCCGGACAGACCACAAGTTCAGGGGCCATTCCAGGTGAAAATTCTCAAGTCCGCCGCGCTTGCCGCCAGCGTATCGTTCGTTCCTTTCGGCGTGGCGCATGCTGACGAGGCGCCCTCCGTGGCGATCCCGGTGGCGACTGCGGATGCCGCCGCGGAAGCTGCCGACGCCGCCGAAGGCAGCGCCATCATCGTTACCGGCGCGCGCGGGCACAGTCAGCGCTCGGTCGCCGACAGCCCGGTTCCCGTCGATGTCATCGGCCCGGCGGAGTTGAAGTCCACCGGCCGCACCGGCCTCAAGGAAATCCTCGGCAATATCATCCCCTCGCTGACGATGCCGGCGCTCGGTGGTGGCGGTACGTCCGCGAGCGTCCGTCCGATCGCGATCCGGGGGCTCTCGGGCGACTATGTGCTCGTCCTCGTCAACGGCAAGCGGCGTCACACGACTTCGCTGATCAACAACCTTTCGCGCGTGTCGGGCGGCTCCACGCCGGTGGACATCGACCTCATCCCGACCAGCGCCGTCGGCCGTATCGAGGTCCTGCGTGACGGCGCTGCGGCGCAGTACGGCTCGGACGCGATTTCCGGCGTCATCAACATCATCCTCGACAATACGAAGCAGGGCGGCGACCTCTCGATCACCGGCGGGCAGCAGTACGAGGGCGGCGGCGATCTCTACCAGGTCGCGGGTTCCTACGGCGCAGGTATCGGCGACGGCGGCTTCGTGCGGATCGCGGCGGAGGCCAAGTACCACGACCGTGCCAAGTCCGTCGCCGAGGCAATCCCCTACGTCTACCCGCTCGTGAACGGCCAGCCCGACCCGCGCGAGGCCGATGCCGATCACGTCATCGCCGGCGGTTACGGGCGTTCGAACCGGGACAAGATCGTCAACACCAGCTACAACGCCGAACTGCCGCTGGGTGATGACACGACGCTCTATTCGTTCTCGACGCTGAGCTATCGCAACATCAAGGACGCGCGCGGCGCATACGTGGCGTCGCCGACGGGCTACGGCGGGCAGGCGAATGCGCAGGGCTCGTCAGTGCTGCCGGACCTTTATCCGGCGGGCTTCCAGGCCTATCGGCGCATCTGGGAGTGGGACTGGCAGGCGGCTCTCGGCCTGCGCACGCAGCTGGCGGGCTGGGCGGTCGATCTGTCCACCAGCTACGGCCGTGATGCGGTGAAGCTGGGGGCGGAGAACACGCTTAACCCCTCGCTCGGCCCGGACAGCAAGGCCGACTTCTTCATGGGCCGGCAGAAGCAGGACCTGTGGGTCAACAACATCGACGTCAGCCGCGAGTTCGAGGTCGGTTTCGCCAAGCCGCTCAACGTCGCCTTCGGCGTCGAGCATCGCTGGGAGCGCTTCCAGAACGTCGCGGGCGAGCCCGACAGCTACCGCGACGGCGGCTACGTGATCCCCGACGATGGCTCCGCGTTCGGAGACCTCTATGCGGGCCGCTCGCCGTCGCCGGGCCTCGTCTCGTTTACCGGAACCTCGCCCGCTGACGCGACGAGCCTTTCGCGGAACAACCTCGCCGCCTATCTCGATCTTGCGACCGACGTGACGCCGGGCTGGTTCGTGGGCCTCGCGGGGCGGTTCGAGCACTATTCGGACAGTGCGGGCAACACCTTCAGCGCCAAGGCCAGCACCCGTATCGAACTGGCGCCGGGGCTGGCGGTGCGCGGCGGCGTCAACACCGGCTTCCGCGCGCCGTCGCTGGCGCAGACCGGGTTCTCGACGACGCAGAACACCGTGACCGTGATCGGCGACGAGCGTGTCTCGACTACCTCCAAGTTCCTTCCGGTCAACTCCGTCGCGGCACAGGCGCTGGGTGCCAAGCCGCTCAAGCCGGAGAAGTCGCTGAACTTCACCGCCGGCCTGACTTACGAGAACGGCCCGCTGCGCTTGACGGTGGACGCCTACCAGATCCGCATCGACGACCGCATCGTGAAGACCGAGTTCCTCGGCACGGCCTCCAACGGCGGCTCGGCGGTGAAGGCGATCCTGGAGGCGAACGGCGTGGACGATGTCGACAGCGCACAGTTCTTCACCAATGCGATCGATACGCGCACGCGCGGCATCGACGTGGTGGGCGAGTATACGCTGGACACGGCCGCGCTCGGCACGTTTCGCCTGAGTGCCGCCTACAGCTACAATCGCACGAAGATCCTGCACGTCATCGACAATCCGGCTGAGCTGAGCAGCCTCAACGTCACGCTGTTCGGGCGACAGGCGCAGCGCGATCTCGTCGTGGCACTGCCGCGCAGTAAAGTAGTGCTGACGAGCAACTGGTCGTCCGGCCCGGTCAAGGCGCTGCTGCGCGCGACGCGCTTCGGGCAGTATACCGAGTCCAGCAATGTTGCCGCATCGGACCGCACGTTCGGGGCGAAGTGGGTGACCGATGCGGAGGTCGGCTACCAGTTTACCGAGGCGCTCGACCTGGCAGTAGGCGCGAACAACCTGTTCAACGTGCGCCCCGACAAGAACGGCGCGATCGCCTGGGATGGTTCGGGGCAATACGGCGGCTTTGCGCCCTTTGGCCTTAACGGCGGGTTCTGGTATGCGCGGATCGGCTTGAAATTCTGACTATCAACCCAACGCACGATGCAGCCGGTCCGGACCCGAAGGGGTGCGGGCCGGCTCGCCGCGCAGGGCGAGCAGGGCCTCGGCTGCGGCGTGGGTGTGATCGTCATCCACGTCGAGCGCCTGCGAGCCGTCGAGCATCACCACCGGCTTCAGGCGCTGCCCGATGCGGCGCGAAACGCGCTCGGTCGCATCGCTCAGGCTGCTGGCGCGCAGGCGCAGCATCATCAGGTTGACGAAGCCGAACGCCCGCAGCACGCCGAGCGCATTGCCCGCGAAGCGCCCGCCGCCGCGGAACACTTCCACCGCGCGCAGCGCCTCGGGATCGGCGGCGGCGTAGAGGTTGCAGCTGGCATAGGCACCGTCCGCGAACTCGAGGAACGGGTGCGCATGCTGCGGATGAGCGGCGAGAACCGCGTCACGCGGCGCCATGGCGAAGGCGGCGTCGGAAGAATCGAGCGCGGCGATCATCGCATCGATGGAAGCAGGCGTCAGGAGAGCATGGTCGGCCGTCGTCACCAGCAGCGGACCGTCCCAGCCCTGCGCCGCCGCCAGCACGCTGTCGACGAGGTTCTCCCGCGCCTCGACCAGCTTGGCGATGCCCCGGCCGGGGAGTTGGGAGAGCACGTCGAACAGTCCCTCGAACGCCTCTCGCTCGACGGATATGGCCAGGCTCTCGACCGCCGGGTGGATGGCGGCAGTCTGCAGTACGTGGGCGACCAGGGGGCGACCATCCAGCGGCACGAGGCACTTGTGGCTCATCCCGAAGCGACGGGCCAGAGCGTCCGTCTCGCGCGGGTGTCGACCGGCGAGCACGATCATGCGCACCGGCGGTCCGGCGTATTTCTGCCCTGCCACATGAGCGGCGGACGCGGCGTGCGTCAGAGTATCCATGGCCGGCCCTTATCGATGAGCGATGTGACGTCTCGGTGAACTTCGCCGTTGAAAGCCCGTGAATTTGCCGCAGGATTTCGCAGGGATGATTTGCACTGTCTTCCATTTGACCACCGTGCCAAGAAGCGTGGCTTGAAAATGCAGGCAGACAGGGACGCGATGGCGAACGACACGATGGAGGTGCAACAGACGGCGGCGAGGGCTTCGGCAAAGGAGCTGACGCTGCGCGGCATCCTGCTGGGCGGGGCGATCACGCTGCTGTTCACGGCCGCGAACGTCTACCTCGGCCTGAAGGTCGGGCTGACCTTCGCCACCTCGATCCCGGCGGCGGTGATCTCGATGGCGATTCTGCGCGGGTTCAAGGATTCGACGATCTGGGAGAACAACATCGTCCAGACCGTGGCGAGTGCGGCGGGCACGCTGGCGGCGATCATCTTCGTGCTGCCCGGCCTCGTCATGATCGGCTGGTGGCAGGGCTTCCCCTACTGGACGACGGCCGCGATCACCGGCACGGGCGGTATCCTCGGCGTGCTGTTCTCGGTTCCGTTGCGCCGTGCGCTGGTGGTCGATACCCCGCTGCCTTATCCCGAAGGCCATGCCGCGGCCGAAGTATTGCGCGTCGGCTCGGGCTCTCGCGAAGGGGCGGAGGAAAGCGCCAAGGGCCTGTCGGTGCTGGTGTGGAATTCGCTCGCCTCGATGGGCTTCGCGATCCTGACGCAGACGCGCCTTGCCGTGGGCGAGGCTTCGGTGTGGTTCCGCGCCGGGCAGGGGGCGACCGGGATTTCCGGCGGCCTCTCGTTCGCGCTGCTCGGCGTCGGGCATCTCGTCGGCATCTCGGTGGGCATGGCGATGTTCCTGGGCCTCGTCGTCGGCTGGTGGGTGCTGCTGCCGATCCTGACCGCGCAAACCCCCATGCCCGGAGACGTGGGCGCCTGGGCGGGCGCGGTGTTCTCGCAGAACGTGCGCTTCTTCGGCGCGGGCGTGATCGGTGTGGCGGCGGTGTGGACGCTGCTGCGGATCGCCGGGCCGGTGATCGGCGGCATCCGCTCCGCCATGGCGGCCAGCCGCGCGCGCGGCGCCGGCGAAGTGCTGGCGCTGGAGGAGCAGGACTTGCCCATCACCGCCGTCGCGCTGGGCGCGCTGGCGATGCTGGTGCCGATCGCGGTGCTGCTGTGGAGCGTCATCGCCGGCGGCCCGCTCGCGGGCAGCGAACTGGTGCTGGTGGCAGGCGCGGTGGTCTTCGTGGTCGTCTTCGGCCTGCTGATCGCGGCGGTCTGCGGCTATATGGCGGGCCTCATCGGCGCGTCGAACTCGCCGGTCTCGGGCATCGGCATCCTGTCCGTGGTGGCCGCATCGCTGATGCTGGTGGGCCTGTTCGGGCGCGACCAGGGCGCGGGCACGACCGAGGCGCTGGTGGCCTATGCCCTCATCGTCACCGGTGTGGTCTTCGGCGTCGCCACGATCTCGAACGACAACCTGCAGGATCTCAAGACCGGCCAGCTCGTCGGCGCGACGCCGTGGAAGCAGCAGGTCGCGCTGGTGATCGGGGTGATCTTCGGATCGCTGGTGATCCCGCCGGTGCTGGACCTGCTCAACACCGCCTTCGGGTTCGCGGGCGCACCGGGCGCCGGTCCCAACGCGCTGCCCGCCCCGCAGGCGGCGCTGATCTCGGCGCTGGCCAAGGGCGTGCTGGGCGGCAACCTCAACTGGACGATGATCGGCTGGGGCTCGGTCGCGGGCGTGGTGTTCATCGCGCTCGACGAAGTGCTGGGCAAGGCCGGCCGTTTGCGCCTGCCGCCGCTCGCGGTGGGCATCGGCATCTACCTGCCGATGAGCGTGATCCTGCCGACCGTGATCGGCTCCGTCGTAGGCCGGTTCTACGACCGCTGGGCGAAGGGCCGCCGCGATCCCGAATTCGCCGAGCGCATGGGCGTGCTGACCGCCACCGGCCTGATCGTGGGCGAAAGCCTGTGGGGCGTGGCCTTCGCCGGCATCGTCGCGGCGTCGGGCAGCGACGCCCCGCTGGCGCTGGTGGGCGAGGGCTTCGAGACCCCCGCGCTGATCGGCGGCACGGTGCTGTTCTTCGCGCTGCTGGCGCTGCTTTATCGGCGCACCCGCAAGCTGGTGGGCTGATCGTCGTCCCGGGCTTGACCCGGGACCGCCGGGTGTCTTTAGCTATGCGCCATGGCGCAGGGGGCTTCGACAAGCTCAGCCTGAGCGGGAGTTGAAGACCTGTTCTTGATCCCGCTCAGGCTGAGCTTGTCGAAGCCCCATCGGTGCAGACCGCCAGCGGTCGAACGGAGAGGCAGACTTGAAGCACATCCCCTGGATCATCCTCGCGGTCGTCGGCGCAGTCTGTCTTGCAGTGCTGGCGGTGTCGCGCGGGGAGGCGGTCAACGCGCTGTGGATCGTCGTCGCGGCGGTGAGCTGCTTCCTCGTCGCCTATCGCTACTATGCGCTCTACATCGCGCGTCATGTGATGCGGCTGGACCCGAACCGCGCGACGCCCGCGCTCACCCGCGCCGACGGGCTGGACTACGTCGCCACCGACCGGCGCGTGCTGTTCGGACACCACTTCGCGGCGATCGCAGGCGCTGGCCCGCTGGTGGGGCCGGTGCTCGCGGCGCAGATGGGCTATCTGCCGGGCACCTTGTGGATCATCTTCGGCGTCGTGCTGGCCGGCGCGGTGCAGGATTTCATGGTCCTGTTCATCTCGATGCGACGCGACGGTAAGTCGCTGGGCGAACTCGTGCGCATGGAGATGGGCGCCGTCGCGGGGACCATCGCGCTGGCAGGCGCCTTCCTCATCATGGTCATCATCCTGGCGGTGCTGGCGCTGATCGTCGTGCGTGCGCTGGCCGAGAGCCCCTGGGGCATGTTCACCGTCGCCGCGACGATCCCGCTCGCGCTGGCGATGGGCGTCTACACCCGCTGGATCAGGCCGGGGCGCATCGGCGAAGTCTCGGTGCTGGGCTTCATCGGCCTGATCGCCGCGATCGTGTTCGGGCAGAATGTGGCGGCGTCCGAAGTCTGGGGACCGCTGTTCACCTTTACCCCGCAGACCTTGTGCTGGATCCTGATCGGCTACGGCGCGCTGGCCTCGCTGCTGCCGGTGTGGCTGCTGCTGGCGCCGCGCGATTATCTTTCGACCTTCCTCAAGATCGGCGCGATCACCGCGCTGGCTGTCGGCATCGTCGTCATGGCGCCTCCGCTGCGGATGCCTGCGCTGACGCAGTTCGTCGGCGGAGGCGGCCCCGCGTGGTCGGGCGCGCTGTTCCCGTTTCTGTTCATCACCATCGCCTGCGGAGCGGTGTCGGGCTTCCACGCGCTGATCGCCAGCGGCACCACGCCCAAGCTGATCGGCAGCGAGACCGACGCGCCCTTCATCGGTTACGGCGCGATGCTGATGGAGGCTTTCGTGGCGATCATGGCCCTCGTCGGCGCCTCGATCCTCGATCCGGGCATCTACTTCGCGATGAACAGCCCCGCCGCCGTGCTGGGCACCGACCCTGCCAGTGCCGCCCATGCGGTGACCGCGATGGGCTTCCCGGTCTCGGCCGACCTTCTGGTCCAGACCGCGCGCGACGTGGGCGAGCACACCATCGTCTCGCGCACCGGCGGCGCGCCGACGCTGGCGGTGGCGATGGCGGAGATTTTCAGCCATGTCGCGGGCGGCACGGCGATGAAGGCGTTCTGGTATCATTTCGCCATCCTGTTCGAGGCGCTGTTCATCCTCACCGCCGTCGATGCGGGCACGCGCGCCGGGCGCTTCATGCTGCAGGATCTGATCGGCCTTGCGGTGCCCTCGTTCCGGGCGGGCACTTCGTGGCTTCCGGGCGTGGTGGCGACGGCGCTGTGCGTGCTGAGTTGGGGCTTCTTCCTTTATCAGGGCGTCACCGATCCGCTGGGCGGGGTGAACACGCTGTGGCCGGTGTTCGGCATCTCCAACCAGATGCTGGCGGCGGTGGCGCTGATGCTGGCAACCACGGTGCTGTTCCGCATGAAGCAGCAGCGTTATGCGTGGGTGACGGTGATCCCGACCGTCTGGCTGCTCATCTGCACACTGAGCGCCGGTTCGCTCAAGCTGCTGTCGAGTGATCCGACAGTCGGTTTCCTCGCCCACGCGGCGAAGTTCGGCGCGGCTGTCGAGGCTGGCACGGTGCTCGCGCCGGCCAAGTCGATGGAGCAGATGCGGGCCATCGTATTCAACGACCGCGTCGATGCCGGGCTCTGCGTGATCTTCCTCGCGGTGGTGATCTCGCTGCTGTTCTTCACCGTGCGCACCTGCATGGCGGCGCTGCGTGAAGACCGCCCGACCGTCAACGAGAGCCCCGTGCAGTTGGTCCCGGCCGAATGAGAATGTTGCGCCAGATGCTGCGGCTCATGGTTGGACAGCCGCCATATGAAGTCTACCTCGCTCACATGGCGCGCGTGCACCCGGACGCTACGCCGATGACCCGCGTGGAGTTCTTTCGCAACCGCGAGCAGGCACGCTTTGGCGGCGCGGGCGGGGGGGGCAAGTGCTGCTAGCCAGGTTCGTCATTGCTTCGCCTCGCTCGCAATGACGGGGGTGCTTACGGCCTCAGCACCCAGCCTCCATCGACGTGGATGGTCTGCCCGGTGATCCAACGTCCGGCTTCCGAACACAGCAGCATTGCCGTGCCGACCAGTTCGTCCGGTTCCCCGCGCGAACGCAGGGCGCAGGTCATGTCGAGAAACTGGATGAAAGGGGAATCGTCGGGCACCAGCAGCTTGCCTGCGTCCGACTTGACGTTGCCCGGAGCAATGGCGTTGCAGGTTATGCCGTCCTTGCCGAATTGCTTCGCCATAGTCGTCGTTAGACCCACCAGCGCCAGCTTGGAGATGCCGTAGAGCCCCGTCGCCGGGAACGCCCCTCCGCTGGTCTGGTTGACGATCCGGCCGCCACCACGTGCCCGCATCGAGGGGATCACTGCCCGGGCACAGAGCAGCGCGCCGTTGAGGTTCACCGCGAAGGCCCGGTTCCACGCCTCCAGACTGACGGTTTCGCAATTGTCGTAGCTGACGTCCACCATCAGCGCGGCGTTGTTGATGAGGATGTCGACGCCCCCGAAGGCCGCGGTCGCCGCCGCGCCCATCGCCAGCGTCGAGGTTTCGTCCGCCACGTCCACCTGCACGCCGAGGGCCTTGCCGCCGCTCGCGATGATTTCCTCGGCGACGGCCTGAGCGCCTGCACCGTTGAGGTCGGCCACGACCACGGCCGCGCCCGCTTCGGCCAGCCCGAGCGCATAGGCGCGCCCGATGGAATTGCCGCGCCCGCCCGCGCCGGTGACTACCGCCACCTTGCCGTCGAGCCGGAACTGATCGAGGGAAAATGTCATGCGTTGGGTCCTTCAGCCTGCAGTGATGCCCGCGTCGATCGAGAGGCACGCGCCATGGAAGCTGCGCCCGGCGTCCGAAGCGAGGAGGACGATCATGTCCGCCACGTCTTGCACCTCGACCAGTCCGCGCATTCCCGAGAAGCGTTTGAGCAGGTCGATGTCGCAGCCCTCCGGGGGGACGTAGTTCGCCGCGATGTTCGTCATCATGCCGCCGGGGGCGACGGCGTTGATGCGGATAGGCTTCTTCTGGAATTCCATCGCCATGGCCTTGGTCATGCCGACGAGGCCCCACTTGCTCGCGCAGTAGGCGGCGGCATAGGCCTCGCCGATGTAGGAGGCGCAGGATGCCACGTTGACGATCGCGCCATGGGTTTCCAGCAGGTGCGGGATCGCCGCCTGCGACAGGAAGAACGGCGCGTTGAGGTTGACGTCGATGGTGCGCTCATAGCGCTCGCGCGGCATCTCGGGCGTGTTGGCGAGATAGATCAGTCCGGCGACGTTGCAGAGGGCATCAAGCCGCCCGAAAGCCTCGACAGCCCCGGCGACGGCGGCCTGGCAGGCCGCCGGGTCGGAAAGGTCGGCGGCTTCGCTGCGCACCTCGGCCGAGCCGAGCAGCCCGACCGTTTCGGCAAGGCCGGCGGCGTCGAGGTCGACCAGCCATAATCTGGCGCCTTCCGCAGCCAGCTTCAGCGCTGTGGCACGGCCAAGGCCCGATGCGGCGCCAGTGACCAGGGCGACCTTGCCGGCAAGGTTGAGGTTCTCGAAGATCATGGTTTCTCCGTGGTCACGCCGGTGGCGTCGAGGAAGGGCATTGCGGCAGCGGCGAGGGCGTTGCCGCGCTGCGCGATCGCCCCGAGCAGGTTGACGTCCTTGAACAGCAGGCCCGCGCCGTGCGTGAAGGCGGACGGAGCGGGCAGGCGGGCATAGACCTCGAAGCCGAAGCTGCGCCCGCTCGAATGGTTGATGAGGTCGGCCAGTGCGGCGCGGTCCACGCCGATGCCTTCGGCGATCCCCAGCGCGGCGTGGGCAAGGCCCATGTTGGCGGCGAGCAAGGCGTTGTTGACGATCTTGGCCCGCTGTCCCGCGCCGGGCGGGCCGAGTAGCACGATTTTTGCGCCGAAGGTCTGCAACACGGGGAGTGCCCTGGCGAAGGCTTCCTCGCTGCCGCCGCACATCACGGTGAGCGTACCGGCCTCGGCCGCCGGGCTGCCGCCGCTGACCGGGGCATCGAGCAGCAGCACGCCGCGCTTCGCGGCCTTCATGGCAAGCACCTCGCAGGTCTGCGGAAGGATCGTCGAATGGATCGCCAGCAGCGTCCCGGGCCGCATGGCGGGCAGCAGGCGGTCGCAGACTTCAACCACGTCAGCGTCGTTGACCACGCAGACGCCGACATGATCGCAGGCCGCCCCAAGTTCCGCCACCGAAGTCGCCGCCTTCGCGCCCTTTTCGACGAAGGGCGCAAGAGCCTCCGCGCGCCGCGCCCAGACGGTCAGCGCATTGCCCGCCATCATCCGTGCCGCGATCGGCGCGCCTTGCGAGCCGAGGCCGATGAAACCCACGTCAGCCATGCCTACCTCAGCCATGCCACGGGTGCCCCTTTTCCACCTTACCGATCATCTCGATCACCACGCTGTTGATGCGCGAGGCCTTGGGCCAGCCCGCGTGCGTGCCGTACTGGAGCACGAACTCCAGCATTTCTTGCGCCTGGCAGTTGCCGCTCGCCATGGCGGCATGGATGTGGCTGCGGATCGGGATATCGGCACCGGATTCACACACGCCGACAAGTGTGATCCAGCGGCGCGAAGGCTCGTCCAGTCCGCGACGGCACCACATCTCGCCGAAGACGAAGTTGTTGATGCCGACCAGATAGGGTGAATTGGGCGGGCCGGGCGGAAAGGTCATGACTTGCGCGAATTCGGCATGGCCCTGGTCGTTGCGCTCCTGCGCGTCCCAGGGTTCGGCGCGGATCGGCGGGACTTCGGCTGGCGGCAGGCCCAGCGCTTCGGCCACGCGGGTGACGGCCCGGTCGAGCCTGCCGCCGTTGCCCCAGCCCGAATAGACCGCGAGGTGCAGCGCCGCCTCGCGCAGTTCGGCGAGGGTCAGCGCGCCGGTGGCGAGGGCGCCGCGCACGAAGTCCTCGACCTGCCCGTCGGCCAGCCCGCAGGTCGCGGCCGAGGCCATGGCGACGAGGAAGCGGGCGCGACGCGGCAGGCCGGGCCGGGTCCAGACCTCGGCGAAGACGAAGTCGCGCCAGGATTCCTCCAGCAGCGTGGTCGGGGCGTGGGCTTCGCGCCCGGTCACTTCGGCTTGCGTGGCGAGGCCGGCGGCGCTGCGCGCGGCGGGATCGAGCAGGCTCATTGCAGGTTGATCCACACGTTGCGGACCTGCTGGAATTCGCGCAGCCCCTCGATCCCGCCGAGGCGGCCATGGCCCGAGTGTTTCATGCCGCCGAACGGCACGCAGGGCGTCATCGCCTCTCCGGAGCCGTTGACCTGCACTTGGCCCGCCATCATCTGCCCAGCTACGCGGTGTGCGCGGGTGAGGTCGGTGGTGTGGATATAGGCACCGAGGCCATAGTCGCTGTCGTTGGCCAGCATGACCGCCTCCTCCTCGCTGTCGAAGGGCGTGACGACTAGGACCGGCCCGAACACTTCGTTGCGGGCGATCTCGCTGTCGTGGCCGACGTCGGCGAGCACGGTGATCGGATAGAACGCACCGCCCGCGTGATCGCCGCCCATGCGCTCGCCCCCGCACACGATACGCCCGCCCTCTGCTGCCCCGCGCGTGACCATGCCGTGGATGCGATCGAGCGCGGTCTCGGAGATGATCGGGCCCATGATCGTGTCCATGGCGAAGGGATCGCCGACTTTCACATGCGCCGCCATGGCCTTGAGCATCTCGACGTAGGGCTCGTAGATCGCGCGTTCGACCAGCAGGCGGGTGCCGTTGACGCAGCCCTGTCCATTGGCGCTGACGGCGCCGGATAGTCCGCGCTTGGCGGCTTGTTGTAGATTTGTGTCGGCGAAGACCAGCACCGCCGACTTGCCGCCCAGTTCGAGCCCCACGGGTTTCAGCGACTGCGCCGCGCTGGCAAGGATCCTCTTGGCGGTGGCGCCGCTGCCGATGAACTCGATCTTGTCGATGCCGGGATGCTCGACCATCGCCGCGCCGACATCCGGGCCGCCGGTGACGAGGTTGACGACGCCCGGCGGAAAGCCCGCCAGCCGTATCAGGTCGAGCAGCTTCATGATCGACCACGGCGCGTTTTCGGGGGCCTTCAGCACCACGCAGTTCCCGGCCGCAAGCGCCGGCGCCATTACCATGGTGGCCGCGAAGAACGGACCGTTCCACGGGACGATGATGCCGATGGTTCCGAACGGTTCATAGCTCACGTAGTCGTGCGCAGGGCCGCCCCAGGTCGGCACGGTACGGCCTTCCAGCTTGTCCGCCCAGCCGCCGAAATAGCGGAATTTCTGCGCCGCATCCGCGCTCATGTGCGGCCCGGCAAGGAGGATGGAGCCGTTCTCCGCGCTCAGCAGAGGGGACATTTCGGCGGCGCGCTCCTCGATCACCGAGGCGAGGCGCAGCATCAGGTCACGGCGCTTGTCGCCGGGCATGGCGCGCCACGCAGGGTGTGCGGCGCGGGCGGCGGCGACGGCGCGGTCGACGTCGTCGGCGCCTGCCAGCCTGATCTCGCGGGTCACTTCGCCGCTGGCGGGATAGACGTGGGCGAAAGTCTCGCCAGTGCCGGCGGTTTCGGCGCTTTCACCGATGACATGCGCGAATTCGGGCAGGGAAACGGCGGGCATGCGGAAGCCCATGGCACTGCTCTCCTCTCTTGCGGCAACTGCTGCGCCGCTTCGATGGGAGAAAGGCTATCGACCTATAAATAGGTGGTCAATTGACTTGAATTACGTATTATGGCGCCAGTAATCGATGTGAAATTGACATAATAAGCACATTATTGGGAATGCCATGAGCGAAAAGAAGGCCAGTCTGATCGTCCGCACCACCGAAGTCCTGCGCGAGCGGATCTACGCGGCGCCCGAGGGGGAGCGGATCGGATCTCTGCACGAACTGGCGCGCTCGCTGGAGGTGGGGATCGTCACGCTGCAGCAGGTTGCTCGGGTTCTGGAGCACGAAGGGCTGCTGGAAGTGCGTCGCGGTCCCGGCGGCGGCTACTACGGAGTGCGGCCCGACGCCGCGGCGCTGGAGCGCGGTCTCCACGCTTACATGCGCATGAACCCGGCGTCCTACGAAGAGGCGCTCGACATGACCTCGCTGCTGTTCAACGAACTGGCGACGGCGGCAGCGCGGTGTACCGACGCGGGGTTGCGCGCGAAGCTGGCGGCATTGGCGGAGCGGCTGCCCGCCTGCGTCACCATGATGGATTGTGGCCGCTTCGAGATGGAGTTCCAGGAACTGTTGTTCCGCATGGTCCGCCGCCCGCTTTTCGAGATGCTGACTCGGGTGACGCTCCATTACTCCACCGCGCATACTGCTCCGGACCTCAAGGTCTTCGATGACGACGGTGCGGCATGGCGCGAGGGGCGGGCGAGGATCATCGCCGCGATCCTCGCTAACGATGCAGACCTGACGCGGTTCGAGGCCGATCGGCAGAACCGCGCGGTGGTCCTTGCCTACCTGGAAGCGCGGGACTGAATCAGAACCGGTAGCTCAGCCAGCCGGCGAGGAAGTCGGAACTCTTGTAACCCGCGTCGGTCAGCGCCGGTCCGGCATCGAGATGCTCGTAGCGGCCGGTAAAGGACAGGCGCGGCGTGATCGTCCATACCAGTTGTAGCCGCGCCAGTTCGGCCACCTTGCGCGCCGTGCCGTTCTGGGTTCCAGCGAACGGCTGTCCATTGGCGCGGTAGACCGCGTCTTGGATGTTATCGCGCCAGGCGAACTCGTATTCCGCCAGCACGCGCACGTCCTTGACCGGCGAGAAGCTGAAGTTCGGCGTGACTGCCCGCAGGTTCGAGGGCGTCAGGTAGAGCTGGTAGCTGAAGTAGATGTTGTTTCCGAAAGGTGAGTAGGCATTACGCAGCTTGCCGTTGCCATATCCGCCCCCGCCGCTGGCGTAGTCGAAATGGACGCCGACACGCGGGGCGGTCTTGCTCTTGCCCAGCCTGTAGGTCTGGGCGATGAAGGCCTGCCAGGCGGAAATATCCTGGTCCATGTAGTAGCCCCACTGCCGGTTGACCGACCAGTCGAGGTTTATCGCCCCCACTTCGCCGCGCAGCCAGCCGCCGAGATAGTAGCGCGTAGCCGGGCCTATGCGGCCGCCCCATGCACCGACGTCATTATGCCGCCGCCACAGGAATGCGTCGAAGGCGAGGTTCGCCTTGTTGCCAAGGATCGTCTTGGGCAGCATCACGCCTACCGAGGCGCCGGAGAAGCGGCGTGCCGGATCGTTGACGTCGTCGCCGGTGCCGAGGTCGCCATAGGCGGTGGGGCGAAAGTCGAAGGCGTCGATGCGCAGCTTCGATCCGCGCGCGTAGAAACGCCAGCCGTTCATCGTGTAGCGGATGGTGTTGTTGTCGCGCTGTGATGCCAGCAGATTGGGGCCGTCGACGAACTCTTGCCGGCCGTAGCGTACGCCGACATCGACATCGCCGATGTCGGTGCGTGCCTCGACGAAGGACTGCTGGATGACAACGTCGTTGCGCAGGGTGGCAGCAGGAGCGCCGAGGTTGCGGCCGGAAATGCCGCCATGGGCGACCTCGCCATAGAACCGCAAGTGCTCGCCGATGTGGAGATCCGCGCCGCCGACGATGCGGTTGATGTCCTGTCGTTGGGCCTCGGCTTCGCGCAGGTTCGGGTTGGTGGTCTGGTTGACGCGCAGGCGAAGCTCCCCCGAGAGGGTCAGATAGATATCGCCGTCACTGTCGAGCGGGATGTACTTGAGCCGGTCGAGCGGATCGTCGCGCTTTGCCGGATCGGCCATGGAGGTCCAGTCCTCGGCCCAGCGCGAGAGCGAATAACCGCCGGTTACTGCACCGTCGCCGTTGAAGGCCTGCGGGTAGGCGGCATCTTTGGCTTGGGCCGCTGAAGGGGCCAGCGAGGCGGCCGTCGCCAGGGCGAGCGGCAGGGTGGCGGCGCGAAGCCGCGAAGTAACGGTAGTCATGGGGTGCGACCCTTGTGGCTCTGTAGTCGTTTTTGGTTTTATTCGGCGGGCGCGAGAATCGCTGCGGGGAGCGCGTGGCCGGACAGTGCCGCGTCGAGCTGCGCGTGGTCGAGCTTGCCCTCCCAGCGGGAGACGACGACGGTGGCCACCGCATTGCCGACGAAGTTGGTCAGGCTGCGGCATTCCGACATGAAGCGGTCCACGCCGAGGATCAGCGCCATGCCCGCGACCGGCACGTCCGGCACGATCGAGAGCGTTGCGGCCAGCGTGATGAAGCCCGCGCCGGTGACACCCGCTGCACCCTTGGACGACAGCATCGCCACGCCAAGAAGCAGCAGTTGCTGGCCCAGCGTCAGGTCCACGTTGCAGGCTTGAGCGATGAACAGCGCCGCCAGCGTCATGTAGATGTTGGTGCCGTCGAGGTTGAAAGAGTAGCCGGTGGGAACGACGAGGCCGACGACGGCCTTGGGGCAGCCGGCGCGCTCCATCTTTTCGATGAGGGCGGGCAGGGCGCTTTCCGAGGAGGAGGTGCCCAGAACCAGCAGCAGCTCGGCCTTGAGGTAGGCGATCAGCTTGAAGATCGAGAACCCGCACAGCTTCGCCACCGCGCCAAGCACGAAGACCACGAACAGGATCGAGGTCAGGTAGAACGTTGCCACCAGCTGCGCGAGGTTGGCGAGGCTGCCGACGCCGTACTTGCCGATGGTGAAGGCCATCGCGCCGAAGGCGCCGATCGGGGCGAGCTTCATCACGATCGAGACGAGCTTGAAGACGACGATGGAAATGTCCTCGAGCAGCGACAGCACCTTGTCGCCGCGTTCCCCAATCGCGGCCAGCGAGCAGCCGAACAGGATCGCCACGACGAGCACCTGCAGGATGTTCTCTTGCGCCAGCGCTGAGACCAGCGTGTCCGGGATCATCGCGTTGAGGAAACCGAGCAGCGAGGTCTCGTGCGCCTTTTCGGCGTACTGCGCGACCTTGCCCGCATCGAGCGTGGCGGGATCGATATTGAAGCCCGCGCCCGGCCGTACGACGTTCGCGACGGTCATGCCGACGATCAGCGCGAGCGTCGAGAAGAACAGGAAGTAGGCGAAGGCCTTCGCCGCCACGCGCCCGACAGAGCCGAGATCGCGCATTCCGGCGATACCGGTGACGATGGTGAGGAAGATGACCGGAGCGATCACCATCTTCACCAGTTTGATGAACATGTCGCCGACCGGCTTCAGCGATTCGCCGACCGCCGGGTAGAAATGGCCGAGCAGCACGCCTGCGGTGATCGCGGCGAGAACCTGGACATAGAGGTGGGTATACCAACGCTTCGCAGCGACCGGCTGAATGTGCGACGGATCATAATGCATACGGAATAAGCCTTCGTCATCCTCGTGGCACCGACGACACCCTTGGGGTGATGCTCGTGCCTAGGGTCAGACTGCAATCCGTTTCATTGCGTGCAAAGAAGAATTGCACGTTTGTAAAAATATCATAATTTCAATTATGTAATGAAAGTCTTTGAGACATCATGTCCTAAAATTGGCCCTCGCCCACGCCCTGTAGTGCAGAAACTTGCACATCGCTTCATCCTGGCCTAGGCGGATTCGCGTGGTTCGATCACGCTATCTCTGGTGGCTTACGGCGGCGCTGGTCTGCGCCGTGGCGGTGGCATTCCTGACCGGACTGGCGGTACGGCAGGCCGGCACCACGCGGTTCGCTGCGCAGGCGGCTGTCGACGCCCGGTTGCGTCAGGCTCTGCTGGCCAGCGAGATCGCCCGCTTCCGGCTTCTCCCGCTGGCGCTGGCAGACGATCAGGACCTCGTCGCGCTCGTCGCCGGTCGTCCGGGAGCCGAAGCCGTGATGAATGCCAAGCTCGAACGGCTGTCGCGCGATCTTGGCTCGCCCATCATCTACGTGATCCGCAAGGACGGGCTGACCCTCGCAGCCAGCAACTGGCGCGATCCGCGAAGCTTTCTCGGCAAGGACTACAGCTTCCGGCCCTACTTCCGGGCGGCCCTGCGCAGCGGGATCGGCGAGCAATTCGCGCTCGGAACCGTCAGTCACCGTCCCGGCCTGTTCTTCGCGCGACGCGCGGCCGGCGGTAGCGTCGTGGTCATGAAGATGGAATTCGACCGCGTCGAAGAGCAGTGGCGCGAGGCGAACGGAGTCACTTTCGTCACCGACCGCGACGGTGTGATCCTCGTCACCAGCCGTCGAGACTGGCGCTATGCCGCTACGCTTCCGCTGTCTTCGGAACGCAGCAGGCGCGAGCGTGAGTTGATCGGGGTCGGCGACCTCGGGCCTGTACCGTTTCGCGAGCACGGCGGCGGCCGAGTCACCATGCGCGGCGAAAAAGGCGACCATCTTCTGACCACCACCGCCGCCGATGGCTTGGGCTGGCGGGTCAGTCTGGCGCTGCCGCTGCAGGGAGCGGTGGATGCCGTGGTGCGGGCTGCGCAGATCGCGGCGGCGCTGCTTACCCTCGCCGTGTTCGCGCTGGTCGCGTTCGTGCGGGAACGGGGGCGTCGCCGCCGTGAGCATACCGCACAACTGGAGGCGGCCGTGGCCGAGCGCACCATCGACCTGCGCCGGGAGATCGAGGAGCGCGCCGCCGCCGAGGCGCACGCAGCGCAGCTTCGCGAGGGTCTGCGGCAAGCCAATCGCCTTGCCACGCTCGGGCAGGTGACGGCGAGCGTCGCGCACGAGACCGCGCAGCCGGTCGCCGCGATCCGCAATTATGCCGCAACCTCGCGGCAACTGCTGGACATGGGCGCCGAGGATGCCGTGCGTGACAATCTCTCGGCGATCGACCGTCTGGCCGAACGGATCGGCGCAGTGACCGCGGAACTGCGCGGTTTCGCGCGCAAGGGCAGCCGTGCGGGCGGACCGATCCCGCTTGTCGAGGTGATCGAGGGCGCCTGCTTGCTCCTGAAGGAGCGCTTGTCGCACGTCACCTTCGTGGTGCCCGAGGTGCCGCCGGGCCTGCTCGTGTTCGGGGGGCACGTCCGGCTGGAGCAAGTGCTCGTCAACATCCTGCAGAACGCGCTCGAGGCACTGGAGGGACAGGCGGAGGCCCGGATCGAACTGGTTGTGGAAGCGGGCACGGAAACCGTGCGGATGACGCTTCGCGACAATGGCCCGGGCATCGCGCAGGACGTCGCCTACCGTCTGTTCACGCCTTTCGCCACCAGCCGGCCGACCGGACTGGGGCTTGGCCTCGTCATTTCCAAGGACATCGTCGAGGACTTCGGCGGCACCCTGCAACTCGAGCCCTCCGAGCGCGGAGCCTGCTTCGCCATCGTATTGAGACGTGCATCATGAACGAGCAGGCATCATGAACGATCATGCCCCCGGACAGGCCAGGCGCGTCGCGCTCGTGGAGGACGATGCGGACTTGCGCATTTCCACGGCGCAAGTTCTGACACTTGCGGGCTTCGTCGTGGAGAGCTTTGCCGCTGCCCGGCCCGCGCTCGACGCCATCAATGCCGAGTGGCCGGGAATTGTCGTGTCGGACGTGCGGATGCCGCACATGTCGGGGACCGAATTGTTCCGGGCTCTGTATGAGCGTGATCCCGAACTGCCGGTGATCCTCGTGACCGGCCATGGCGACGTGGCGATGGCGGTCGATGCGCTGAAGGCCGGGGCCTGGGATTTCCTGACCAAGCCGTTCGATCCACAGGCTCTGGTCGCGGCTGCCGACCGGGCCGCGATGGCGCGAGGGCTGGCGCTCGACAACCGGCGGCTGAGAGCGGCGGCGCAAGGCGATGCCGCCTCGGGGCTCATCGGCGAATCTCCCGCGATCCGCCGCCTGCGCGAAATGATCCCAACCCTGGGCAATGCTGACATCGACCTGTTCATCGAAGGGGAAACCGGCACCGGCAAGGAACTGCTCGCCCGGCTCATCCATCGTGCGGGCAAACGATCGCGCCAGCGGTTCATGGCGGTTTCCTGTGGCGCCTTGCCGGAGGCGCTGGAGGACGAACTTTTTGCGCCGATGGGCGAGGCGAGCATTGCTTCGGTCGCGCGCGGCACACTGTTCCTCGACGACATAGACCACGCCTCGCGGCGGCTGCAAGCGCGTCTGACCCCGCTGGTGGAGGAGCGCGTGCTCCGCAGCCCCGGCGCGCGCGAGCCGCTGCCGCTGGACTTGCGCGTGATCGCTACGGGCGGGACGGACGAGGGGGACTTGTCCGAGAAGATCACGCCCGGCCTGTTCTATCGCCTTGCGGCGCTACGCCTGCGGATGCCGCCCCTGCGTGAGCGGCGCGAGGACGTGCCCGCGCTCTTCGCGCACCTTGCCGGAGCCGCCGCGACCCGGCTGCGACTGCCACTGCCGATGATGACCGGCACCGTGCGGCATCATCTGTCGAGCCACGACTGGCCGGGCAACGTGCGCGAACTGGCGCATTTTGCAGAGCGTTTCGTGCTCGGGCTGGAAGATGCCGTGCCCGAGGCTGCAGGCGAGCCTTCCGGCGATACCCTGCCGCAGCGTCTCGACGCCTTCGAGCGTGATACGATCGTTGCGGCAGTCCTGGGCACGAAGGGGGAGATCGGCGCGGCGATCAAGCGGCTCGGCATCCCTCGCAAGACCTTCTACTACAAGGTGCACAAGCACGGCATCGACTTGGCGACGCTGCGCAAGGGTGGGCGCTGAGAGCGGTCGATGCCGCACTGAAATACCCGGCATGGGCATTTTGAACGGAACTACGTCCCCACCGGCAGGCCGGTCCATGGGGCGCTCCGCCGCGCGATTGTTGCAAGACCGCGACCGCGCTGCGACCTTCTGAAATGCGTTGGCAAACCGATGGGGCCAAGGATCGGATAGCCGAAGCCTGAAATGGAGGAAGCCATGCTCCAAGGAGCGATCGAGCGGCTCGCCGACCCCGCGGCACCGCAGAAACTCTGCTTTTTCTTCAACGCTCAATTGCACCACGTTTTGCACGCGATGCCGCTGGCGATCGAACTCGCTCGCGATCCGCGCTTTGCCGTGGACGTCATGGCGATGACGGCGGAGCATATTGCCATGGCCCGCGACATTGCTCGGCGGCATGGCGTTTCAACGATCCGCTTCGTGCAGGTCGAGGGGGGCATGCTCTCCGCTTTCACACGACTGGTGGGTGTCGTTACTCCGCCCAAGCTCGTTGCTCTTGCGGCGGCGCGCAGTCGGCTTGCGGCATATGACGCCATCGTCGTGCCGGAGCGCACGTCGCTGCTGCTGCGCCATGTCGGTTTGCGGCGTACTTGCTTCATCCACACCTGCCATGGTGCGGGCGACCGGGCAGTGGGCTACGACCGTCGCATCCGCCAGTTCGACTTCGTCCTTCTGGCGGGCGAGAAGCAGCGCTGCCGGATGCTCGACAAGGGTCTGATCCGCGAGGGCCACTATGCGATCGTCGGCTACGGCAAGTTCGACCTCACCGCGGATCGTGCCCCGGCCCGGCTGTTCCCGCAGGATCGGCCGGTGGTGCTGTACAACCCTCATTTCTCGCGCAGGCTGTCCTCGTGGCCGCAGATGGGCCTCGACGTGGTTCGCCAGTTCGCCGAGGATGACCGCTTCAACCTCATCGTGGCGCCGCACATCCGCATGTACGACGGTTGCCGTCGCCGCGAACGCATGGAACGCCAACTCGAGGAATTTGCCCGCCTCCCGCACGTTCACGTCGATCTCGGCAGCGCGTCGAGCGTGGATATGAGCTATACGCGCATGGCCTCGGTCTATCTCGGCGATGTCAGCAGCCAGATCTACGAGTTCGTCGTACGCCCGCGTCCCTGCCTTTTCCTCAATGCGCATGGAGCCAACTGGCAGGGCAATCCGAGCTACCGACACTGGCAATACGGCCCGGTTCACGAGGACTGCGAAGACATTGCCGACAAGGTTGCCCATGCGATCGCCTCGCATGGCATTTACGCTCCGGTCCAGTTGCAGGGCCTTCAGGACACTTTCGACACAGATGGACCTCGTGCATCCGAGCGTGCCGGGCGGGCCGTTGCAGATTTCCTGACCTCGCGCGCAAGGTGGACCACCAAGGCACGGCCGGTAACATCGTACGGTTTCGGCCGCAGGAGCGCTCTCGTCCATGAATGAGGCCGCGAGCATATGGGTGGTCGCGCGCGTCCATGCGCCGGACGAGGGTGGTGTACAGACTTACGTGAGCCAGGTCGCGCGTGCCTATGCGCGTAGCGGCCGGACGGTTACCGTCTTTGCCAAGTCATCAGCCGGACCGCGTCGCCTTTGTGAAGACGGCATCACCCTGATCGACGTGGGGCCAGCGGCGCACTTGGTGGTCTATGCCCGGCTAGCGATGGCAATGCTGCGGGCATGGCTGGGCGGCGCGCGGCCATCCGCCATCCACGCCTGCACATGGCGCGCGGCGATCCCGGCGCTGCTGTTCCCGCGTTCCTTGCTCGTAACCGTACATGGGCGCGAGGTGGGTCGTCCGTCGAGGGGCGCGTTCAGGCTCATGAACGCGGTGCTGTCCCGGACCACTCGGATACTTGCGGTGAGCGATGCCACGCGCCGCCTGCTGCTCGATCGCGCGCCTGATCTCGCCGGTCGCTGCGTCACGGTCTGGAATGGCGTCGTCCTGCCCGGCGAGGAACGGTGCGAGCCCGCAAACGCCCTGCTGCGCGTGATTACGGTTTGCCGCCTCGTCCCGCGCAAGAACGTGCCCGCAGCATTGCGTGCGGTTGCTGCCTGCCGGGGCGAGAGCATTGCGCTCGACTACGCGGTCATCGGCCGTGGTCCCGACGAAGAGGCCATCCGCGCGGCTCTGGAGCCGACCGCAGGCGGACTGGGCTCCACCGTAATGACCGGCTACGTCGATGATGCGGAACTGGCGGAGCGCCACCGGACTGCCGACATCTTCCTCCATCCTCAGATCGCGCTCGAAGATGGCGCGGAGATGGAGGGCTTCGGCATCAGTGTCGCCGATGCGATGGCGCATGGCATCGCCTGCATCGTCGGGCAGGACGGAGGCCCGGGCGAACTGGTGCGCGACGGGGTGACCGGCCTGGTCGTAGATGGCCGCGATCCGGCAGCCATTCGCGCTGCCCTGGCGTTGCTGGCGCGCGATCCGGCCTATCGGCGCCGTCTCGCCGAGAACGGGCGGCGGTTCGCGCGTGAGAACTTCTGCTGGGACCGTCACTGTCGACTTGCCCTCGAAGGTCTGGTGGCCGAAGTGGCCCACGTCGACGGCCATGGACAGGAACAACTCGCGATCTCGTTGAATTAGCATCGACGGGCGCGATTGCGGCTCGTTTCGGACCGTGCAGGCTTGAATGCCGGTATGTGGAGCGGCTAAGGCGTGCCCGGGGCGCCCTTGGTCTGAAACAACGACAGGATTTCGGCTTTTTGCGCAAGAGACCTTCAGAGCGCTGCCTTTCGCGCATTTCTCGCTTCACCGGACTGCTGGTCTTGCCGCTGCTGATCGCTGCTCCGGCGCTGGGCGATCCCGCTCCTTTCGAGCTGGCTGGACCGGACTTGCGCATCGAAGTCACGCGCGAGGGGCAGACCCTGCCGATCGGCCGCGTGCCGAGCCTCGCGCCCGGCGACAAGGTCGTCGTCCATGGCGCCTTGCCGGAGAACCAGAGCGCCCGGTTCGTGCTCATGTCCGCCTTCCTGCGCGGGGCGACCAATCCTCCGCCCAAGGACTGGGTCGATCTCGCCCGAACCTGGAAGGAGAAGGAAAAGGACAGCGCCCTGACCGTCACCGTGCCGCGCGATGCCCGGCAGATGGTGCTGCTCATGGTGCCCGAGACCGGCGGCGCGGAAGGTGTGCTGATGGATGCGGTGCGCGGGAAGCCGGGCGAATTCGTGCGCGCCAGCCAGGACCTCAACCAGGCCTCGCTCGATCATTCGCGCCTCAATGCCTTCATGGCCGCGATCCGCGCGCAGGATGACAACGGGCCGGAATACCTGCGCACGGTCGCACCGGTGCTCGCCCGCAGCCTCTCGATCAAGCTGCAGGAGGACTGCCTCAACAAGGTGATCCAGTCGCAGGCATCGTGCCTCGTGGAGAACCGCGAATCGCTGGTGCTGAACGATGTTCACACCAGTTCGCTGGCGGAGACGATCACCGGTACGCCGACCGATCTGGCGCTGCAGCTCAGCAACACGCGCGAAGCCGGGGCAGGGTATTACAGCGCTTATATCGCGGTGGCCCGGGACGTGGCGAAGATCTTCGGCGCGTTCAACAATCCGACGTTCAATTATCTGCCGACCCTGACCGTCCGCGATGCGGATCGCATGTCGCTGCTGCTCAACGCGGCCCCCTCGTTCCAGAAGCCCAAGTCGGTGATGATCGCGGCCATGCCTGCGGTTGAAGCGGACATTCCCCCGCAACTGCGCAGCTCCGCAAAGGGGCCGATCTGCATGGCGCTCGGCACCGTGCTGCCGGTCGAAGGGGCGCCGCTGGTATTCTCGACCGACTTCGCCCACGACATGAAGGTGCGCCTCACTTCCGCATCCGGACAGACGCTGGAAGTGCCGGTTAAGGCCCGCGCGGACAAAGGCGGGTACGTGCTGGCGGCCGATACGCTGCCTGTCGCCTTTGCGGGAGACGTCCGTGGCCACCTTCATGGTCTATGGGGGTTCGCGCCTTTCGATGGTCCGGATTTCCTGCTCCAGCGCCCGGGCGGCGAACCGTGGAAGGCCACTGGCGATGCCGATGGCCTGATCGTGGGGCGCGACAACGAGGTGGCGCTGGAAGGCGCCGCTCCCGGCTGCGTCGAGGATGTGACGTTGCGGCAGGGCAATGGTGCCGCCCGGCCGCTCGTGTTCAAGGCGCTGGAAGGGCGGCGCCTGAGCGTCACGGTGCCGTTGACCGATGCGGCGGCGGGCGAAGTGCGGCTGGAAATCCGGCAGCGCGGTGCTGCTGCAACGCAGACCGTCGCATTGCGCGCGCGGGTGCAGGCGAGCCGTCTGGAAGCGCTAGAACTCCATGCCGGCGACACGCAGGGTTTCCTGACCGGACAGCGGCTGGACCAGGTTCGCTCGGTCGTGCTCGGCGATGCCGAATTCCGTCCCGACGGGCTGACGCGCGAAGGCGGGACGGACCGGCTGCGCCTGCTCGCGCAGGGAGCGGGCAAGGTCCCCGTCGATACCGCTAAAGCGCCCGACAAGGCGACTGTGCGGCTGGAGGACGGCCGCAACCTGACGCTTCCGGTGCGAATCGGTGGCCCGCGTCCTCAGGCGGCGCTGTTGCAGCGCACGGTTTATCCCGCTCCGGCGGCGCAGGGCGCGAAGACGCTGGACATGGGTTCGGGCGATCTCCTGCCTGACAATGGCGAAATGGTGTTCTCTCTCAAGGCTTCGGGCGAAACGCGGTTCGGTGCCGGTTCCGCGATCGAAATCGCACCCCCATCTGGCGAGCCCGTCACCCGGCTCACGATCGGCAAGGGGCTCAATCTCGAAAGCCTCGAGGTGCTTGTCGCGACCCTGAAGGCCGACGACCTGCCTCCCGGCACCTTCGGGGCCATCCGCCTGCGCCTCGTGAGCAAGGGGCAGGGTGGACGCGAGGACCGCGGGGACTGGATGCCGCTCACCACGGTCGTCCGCCTGCCGCGGATAGAGGGCGCTACTTGCGAAGGGCAGGACGGACCTTGCACGATCACGGGACGGAACTTGTTCCTGATCGATGCGGCTGCGGTCGAGGACGGGTTCGCCAGACCTTCCGCCGTACAGCCGGGCTATACTGGCCGGACCTTGCAGGTCAGCGGCCGGCCGACCGATGGAATGTTGCGCATACGGCTGCGGGACGCCCCGACCGGCGTGGTGAAGCTGCCGCTCGACAAATAGCGCTCAGCGGCCGAGCGCGACCAGTCGGTCAGGGCTGAGCATCGCGCAATTCGGGCATCCGAGTTGTGCCATCGCCGCTTCCAGTTCGGTGCGCAGCAGGTGAATGGCATGCGCTACGCCGGGCATTCCCGCTACGGCCAGTGCATGCATCTGCGGGCGACCGACGAGCACGGCGCGGGCACCCAGCGCGAGCGCCTTGACCACGTCCGTCCCCATCCGCACCCCACCGTCGAGCAACAGCGGCACACGGCCTTGCGTCGCTTCGGCCACGCTCTGGATCAGGTCGACCGGGCTCGGCAGCCCATCGAGGACGCGCCCGCCATGGTTGGAGACGATGAGTGCGTCGGCCCCTTCGTCGACTGCGCGCGCGGCATCGTCGCCCAGCAAGAGGCCCTTGACGAGGATCGGCAGGCTCGTCGTCTTGCGCAGCCACACGAGGTCGTCCCACCCCGGAGCAGCGTTCGCGAGCGGAGTGCCGAGCAGGATCCGGCCGCCGGGCACGGAAGTCTGTGTCGGACGCGGCATTCCGACCAGATTGACCGCACCGACGCCTTGCGGAAGCGTGATTCCGGCTGGTTTGAGCGCCGCATCGACGGTCAGCACGATGGCTTCGTAGCCCGCCGTTTCCGCGCGGCGGACGAGTTGCAGGCTGTGCTCGCGTTCCGGCTGGAGGTAGAGCTGGAACCACAATGGCGGGGCAATCTTGCCCAGATCATGCGCGAGGGCATGGGCGGCGGCGGCGATGTCCTCCAGCGGCATGCTCGACAGCGTGCTCACGACCATGCCGGTGTCGAGCGCGGTGGAGGCGCGGACGCAGGCGAGTTCGCCCTCGGGGTGGGCAAGGCGTTGGTAGGCCAGCGGGGCCAGCAGGATCGGGGAGGCATGGCGGCGGCCGAACAGCTCGATTTCCGTGCTGCCGTCTAGCCTCGCCATGGCGCGGGGGAGCAGGCCGATGCGGTCGAAGGCGACGCGGTTCTCCGACAGCGTAATCTCGCGGCCCGCGCCCTCCTGGATGTGCCGCCAGACCTCGGGCATCAGGTGGGCTTCGGCGCGTCGCTCGTAATCGGCAAGGGTGCGCAAGTCCGCGGGAATGGCGGAAAACGGCGGCTGCGGGCTCACGTCGCCGACCACTGGCGCAGCAGGTTGTGGTAGACTTGGGTGAGGGTATCGATCGAGGCATGCTCGGGATGGTCCGTCGCGACAGACTGGATCGCGCCGTCCAGTTCGAACATCAGCCGCCGCTTCTCGGGCGAGGCGACGAAGCTCTGGGTCCAGAAAAACGAGACGAAGCGCACGCCGCGCGTCACCGGCATGACCCGGTGGAGGCTGGAACCGGGATATACGATCAGGCTTCCGGCGGGCAATTTGGCCGTGTGCGTACCGAACATGTCCTCGATGACGAGTTCGCCGCCGTCGTATTCCTCGGGGTCGGAGAGGAACAGGGTGCTCGAAACGTCGGAGCGCAGGTGCTCGCCGGTTCCGGGGATCGGGAAGATCGCGTTGTCGACGTGATTGCCGTAGTGGCCGCGCCCGTCGTAGCGGCTGAAACGGGGCTGCAGGACGCGGGCGGGCAGGGCGGCGGCGATGAACAGCGGGGTCTGTGCCAGGCGGGCGAGGACGCGGTCGGCTAGCTGCTTGGCCAAGGGGTGGTCGAGCGGTAACTGCTCGTTTTCCTTGACTCTTGCAGCGCGGTGACCGGCGGTGGCGCGGCCGTCCGCCCAGTCGGCGGCTTCCAGCGCACTGCGGATTTCGCGCACCTCGGCAGCGTCGAACAGATCGGGGATTTCGATGACCATGGTGCCTCTATTCGCGCAGTCCGGAGATGCTGACAATGATCCGCATCAAGCCGGAACTTCGTCCTCGGCCTCGATCATGGCGGCAAGGGCGGGACTGATCCACTCGGTCAGAGCGGTGCCACAACGGTACACAACGCGCACACAAAGGCACTCACGGGCACCCAAAGCGCTCACAGCGGCAGGCGAAAGCACGCTGAACGCGGTTGCCCAGGCATCGGCGAGCATAGCGCTGGAGTGGATCACGCTGACCGCCATGGCATGCTCGACCGGCATTCCACTGCGAGGATCGATCGTGTGGAAACCGCGTACGTAATCACCCGAGGTCGCCACTGCCAATTGGTGCAGCGCGACCCGCAGCGGGGCGACGTCCTGCGTCGGCGTTTCGAGGTCCACCCACCACGGGTCGCCATCGGGACGCAGGCCGCGTCCGACCAGTTCGCCGCCGATCTCGACAAGCGCATGGTGACAGTCCATCCCGGCGAGCAACGCGGCCAGCGCATCGACGGCGTAGCCTTTGGCGATGCCCGACAAGTCGAGCCGCAGGCCGCCGGGCTGGCGAAGCCGCCGCGTACCCGGTTCGTAGGCGAGGCGTAGGAAGCCGGAGACCGCGCGGGCCTGCTCGATCTCTTCGGTGGTGGGTGGTCGGTCGATCGTTACCGGACCATGGCCCCAGGCATCCACGAGCGCGCCGATCGCGGGATCGAAGGCCCCGGCCGACTGCTCGGCCACGGCAAGGGCGGTTTCGATCACCGTGGCGAAATCCGCAGGTAGGGCGCACCATTCGCCCGCACCTGCCCGGTTGAACCGCCCCAGCACCGAATCCGCGCGCCAGTGGCTCATCTGCGCGAGGATGTCCTCGAGCCGCGCCTCGATCGCGCGGCTCGCCGCGTCCCGGTCGAAGCCGGGGGGCGGGGCGAGCCGGATGCGCCATGTCGTGCCCATGGTCTCGCCGCCCAGTTCGATCACCGGCACGCCCTGCCGCCATGTGGCGAGCGAGGCTGCGTCGATTTCAAGCGGAACGGCGAGGCGCATGGGTGGCAGGCTCAGGACGTCGTCAGGGTGCGACGACTTCGAGCGTGGTGGTGAAGGACATGCGGCGGGCGCTGGCCTTCTTGTCGGCGGGCTTGGTGTCTTCTACGCTGGCGTTCAGCCAGTACCAGCCAGCGACCGGCCACTTGACCTTGACGACGCCGTCGGGGCCGGTGGTCAGTTCCTGCGCATCTTCGGCCGCGCGGTACTTCTTGCCGCCGGGGACGACTTCGACCTTGATGCCGGCGGCGGGCTTGCCGTCGATCAGGAAGCGGAAGCTGCCTTCCTCGTCCGAGACGAGTTCGTCAGGGTGCGTGACCGGATCGAATTCCAGTCCCTTGCCGGTGAGGGCGACCTTGCTCGGCTCGCCCGCAGTGACGTAGACGAAGTTGCGCGAGGTCACTTCGGTCAGCTTGATGTCGGTGGCGTTGGCGGGGATGTCGGCTACGGTCGGCACCATGCGCGGCGGCTGGCCACCCGGACCTCCGGGGCCGCCGGGACCACCGGCCGGAGGGGCTCCGGCAGGTGCGCCAGCGCCCGGACCACCCGGACCGCCCGGTGCGCCCTGCGGACGGCCACGACCGCCCACGCGCCATTCCTCGGTACCGACCTTGAAGGTGCCCATCACCGAGGCGCGCTCCATGCCGATCTTCCAGGTGCCCGCTTTGTTCAGCGCGACGTCGAACGTACCGCGATGACGGCCCTTCGATGCGTTCTCGACTTTGCCGTCGGTGCCGTCGGGCGCCCAGACCGAGACCTGAGCCGGGTCCATGGCGACGTGGTCGGGGTAGAACAGGTCGTTCGACACGGCGGCATCGACGGTGACGTATTCGTTGGTGCTGGCGAGCGTGCTGGTCGAGGGCAGCAGCCACATGCGGTGGGCAAGCGCAGGCGTCGCCAGCATGGAGGATGCCGCAGCGGCGATCAGGATGGAGCGGAAGCGCATTCGTATTCCCCTGTTATATAAAGCGAAAGTGATTGGATCAGCGGACGGTGACGGTGCCCAGCTCGGTCTTGCCCGAGACGGACCCACCCTTGCCGCCGACGGTGAAGGGCACGGAAACCAGTTCGCGCCCGCCGGTTTCGCGCGCGGCCTCGACCTTCAGGACGTAGTCGCCCTTGGGCAGGTTCGCGGGAATGGCGACGGTGTAGCTGCCGGGCGCGCGGGTCGCGCCGCTGATGCCGTCGGCGGGCAGCTTCAGCGAGCGGCCGCCCTTGCGCCACCAGGTGCGCAAGTCCGCCAGCCACTTGGTGCCCGGTTCCGCGCCGCGCTTCTTGCCGTCGAACCACACGAAGAGGGTGCGGGCATCGCCGCCGGCGACGGGCTCGACCCAGCCTGCGACGTAGGGGCGGTGGTATTCGGCCACCTTGATCTGCGGGACGGTGACGGTGACCGACGCGGCGAGCGCGGGCGTGGCGGCAAGAGCGGTTGCGGTGCCGGCGGCCAGCAACGGCAGCGCGGGCAGGATCTTGGATCGGGTCATCACGGGCTTTCTCGTCAGTGGATGAAAAGGAGGGCCAGCAGCAGCGGGATCAGCAGGCTCAGGCCCACCATCGGCCAGGTCATCGGCCGGTGCTTCGCGTGAAGCTGGAGCAGGAACAGGCCGGTGATCGTGAACACGAGACAGGCCACGGCGAACAGGTCGATGAACAGGGACCACGCCGCGCCGCTGTTGCGGCCCTTGTGCAGGTCGTTGAGGTAGGAGATCCAGCCCCGGTCGGTGACTTCGGCCTGCACTTCGCCGGACGCGCGATCGATGCTGACCCAGGCGTCGCGGCCGGGGCCGGGCATGGCGACGTAGACTTCGTCCTCGGCGGTCCAGTCCGCCGCGCGGCCCGAAGGATCGAGCGGAACCGCCGCCGCGACCGCCTTCGCCACTTCGGCGGGCAGTGGATCGGTGCGGTCTCCGGGGGCAGGCAGTTTCGCCAGCAGTGCCACCGGCAGCTTGCCCTGGCTCTGCGTCACCGAAGGCTCCGCGCCGATCGAGGCGGCGTGGTTGAGCGTGATGCCGGTCGCCGCGAACAGCAGCATGCCCACCAGCGAAATCGCCGCGCTCACCCAGTGCCAGGTGTGCAGCTGCTTGAGCCAGAAGGCGCGGGCCTTCTTGTTCTTCTTCTTTTTCGCTGCGGCCTTTGGCCTGGCGGGCGGCGTGATGCGGCTCGGAGCGGCTGACGCGGCGTCACGCGCGGTGTCGGCGTGGCGGTCTGGGGCGTCGGCAACTTCCAAGATGTCGCATCCTTAACTCGGGCTTCAAAAATCCGGCGTGATCACCGGGACGGCCCCCTTAGACGGAAACGTGCCGCCACACGTCGTTGCGATGTCGGGTGCCCTCTGGACGACGAGCTGCTTAGTGTATATGAAAATCACTCGCAATAGTGGTTGGCAGGAGATTACAATTGGCGACAGTTGCCGCGCTCGCGCCGGACGAACTCGCGTTCGCACCGGCTTCGGCCGTCGTGCACGAGCCGCTCGTCCTGCCGTATCCGGTCGACGAATCGCCTTCAGGGCAAGGCCCGGGGCGTTCGGTCTACAGTCCCGCCAAGGCGAACCCGGTTGCACTGCTGGCCTCGGCCGGGATGATCCTGGGCATGGCGGCCTGCCTCGCCACGCTTAATATCGTCGCGGCGCACAAGGAGCGGGCGCACCTTACCACGGTCGACGTGCAGGAACTGGACGTCACACCGCCTCCGCCGCCGCCCGAGCCTACGAAGCTGGAGACGCCGCAGGCTGCGATTACGCAGACGGTCGTGCCCAAGCCGATGATCGAGCTGCCCAGCCTTGGCCCGCAGCAGGTCATGGTGGATGCACCGCCGCCGCCTGCTCCGCCCAGCATGACCAGCGAAGGGGTCAAGGTCAGCGCGCCGCCCTCCGTCGCACCGCCCGCCGCGACTACGCTGGAAGGCGGCGATCTTTCGAGCAAGGTGCTGTTCGCCAAGCCGCCGACATATCCGGTGGATGCCCGCCGCGCGCACGAGCAGGGCACGGTGAAGCTGCTTCTGCTGGTCGGCAGCGACGGGACTGTGAAGGATATCCAGGTCGCATCGAGCAGCGGCAGTTCACGCCTTGACGGCGCGGCGCTGCGGGCGGTGAAGCACTGGCGCTGGTCGCCGCTGATGAGCAACGGCGTGGCGACTGCGGTGCGCGGCTACGTCACGATCCCGTTCGTGCTCAAGGCGGCGTAAACCCCGTCGTCATTGCTTCGCTACGTTCGCAATGACGGGTTGGTTCAGTCGCGGTCCTGCAGTGCAGCGTGCAGGGTCGTCATCGCCTGCTCCAGTTGAGTCGCGCTGTAGGGCTTGTCGAGCCGCACCGTCGGGCGATGTTCGAGGTCGGGCTCGAAGCCGCCGCTGGCGATCGCCAGAGGTACGTCGCGGGCGGCGAGTTCGGCGATGATCGGGTCGGCCTTCTCGCCCGCAAGGTTGAGGTCGATCACGGCGACGTCATATTCGCCCGCGCAGGCTGTCTCGAGCGCGGTCGAGAGCGTCGCGAAAGGTCCGACGACCTCGCAGCCAAGATCGGTCAGCATCTCTTCGAGCAGCATGGAGACGAGGAACTCGTCCTCCGCCACCAGCACCCGCAATCCATCGAATCGAGGGGTTTCCTCAGGCATCGTGCCACCCTGAAATTGCGTTCGCGACAACGCCTTGCGCGGCAAAGTTATTGGCAGCGGTTCGCGGCGCGAGCAAGGGGGGATTCAGCCCTCGATGATCTCTCGGATTCGTCCGGCGAGGAGGTCCATGGCGAAGGGCTTGGTGATCATTTGCATGCCCGGTTCGAGGAAGCCGGAGGCGAGCGCCGCGTTTTCCGCATAGCCGGTCATGAACAGCACTTTCAGGCCGGGGCGGCAGGTGCGCCCGCCGTCGGCGACCTGTCGGCCGTTGAGCCCGGGCAGGCCGATGTCGGTGACGAGCAGGTCGATGCGCTCGTCCGACTGCAGGATGGCGAGGCCGGAGGGGCCGTCCGTAGCTTCGATCGCCCGGTAGCCGAGGCCGTCGAGCACTTCGAGGATGAGCGCGCGTACGACCGGCTCGTCCTCGACCACCAGCACCACTTCACCCTCGCGTGCGGTGGGCAGCAGCAGCGGTTCGTGCGCGTCCTCGGTCGCGGTGTCGGTGCCGAGATGCCGGGGGAGGAACAGCTTGATCGTGGTTCCGACGCCTTCCTCGGAATAGATTCGCGCGTAGCCTTCGGACTGGCGCGCGAAGCCGTAGATCATGGACAGGCCGAGGCCGGTGCCCTGGCCCATCGGCTTCGTGGTGAAGAACGGCTCGAAGGCGCGCACAGCGGTGTCGCGGCTCATGCCGACGCCGGTGTCACTGATCGCGATGCACACGTATTCGCCCGGCTTCACGTCCCGCTCGCGCGCGGCGTAGCGGTCGTCGAGGTGGGCGTTGCAGGTCTCGATGGTCAGCTTGCCGCCCTGCGGCATGGCGTCGCGCGCGTTGATGACGAGGTTGAGGATGGCGCTTTCCAGTTGGTTGGGATCGCAGCGCGTTAGCCACAGCCCGCCCGCCAGAACGAAGCCCAGCTCGATGTGTTCGCCGAGCGTACGGCGCAGCATGTCCTCCATCGAGGCGATCAGCGGATTGCTGCGCACCGGGCGCGGGTCGAGCGGCTGGCGGCGGGAGAAGGCGAGCAGGCGATGGGTCAGCGCCGCCGCCCGCTCGGCCGAAGTGCGCGCGCCGCCCAGCCAGCGCTCGAGGTCCTGCGTGCGGCCCTGCGTCAACCGGGCGTGCATCATGTCGAGGCTGCCGGTGATGCCTTGCAGCAGGTTGTTGAAGTCGTGCGCGATGCCGCCGGTCAGCTGGCCCACCGCCTCCATCTTCTGGCTCTGGCGAAGGGCCTCCTCGATGGCACGCTGCTCGGTGATGTCGCGGCCGATCGCGTGGATGCGGCGGTCGTCAGGCACAGCGGTCCAGGCGATCAGGCGGAAGTCGCCGTCCTTGGTGCGGTAGCGGTTCTCGAACGCGATCGTGCGGCGCCCGCTCGCGAGCTTGGCGACTTCGGCGGCGGTCGCCTCGACGTCGTCGGGGTGGACGAAGGAGGCGATGCGCTGTCCGAGCATTTCACCCTCATGCCAGCCCAGCAACCGCTCGCCAGAGGGGTTCACCGCCGTGATCGCGCCCTGGAAATCGCAGACCAGCATGAGGTCGCGGCTGATCGTCCAGAGCCGGTCGCGGTCCTGCGCGTAAGCGGCCTCTGCTTGCTTCTGCGCCTCGATCTCGGTATTTGTGCCGATCCAGGCAGAGATGGCACCATGGGCGTCCTTGAGCGGCATGGCCCGCGACAGATGCCAGCGATAGAGCCCCTCGCAGTCACGCAGGCGCAGTTCGGTGTCGTAGACCTCTCCGCTCGCGACGGCCTGCGCCCAGCGCTCGACGGCGGTTTGCCGGTCTTCCGGATGGACGAGGCGAGCCCAGCCATCGCCGTCGAGGCTGCCATGCGGCTCGCCCGAATAGGCGTAAGTGCGCTCGTTGAACCAGTCCATCGCGCCGTCGGCCCGCGCGGTCCAGACTTGCGTGGGCATGTTCTGGGCGAGGGCGCTGAACTGCGCCTCGCTCTTTTCGAGGGCCAACTGGGTGCGCGTGCGGTCGGTCACGTCGCGCACCGCGCCGATCATCCGTACCGCGTTGCCAGCGGCATCGAATTCGAATTCGGACTTGCGCGCGATCACGCGCTCCTCGCCGGTATCGGGGCGACGGATGTGATATTCGACGTCGAGTGCCGCGTTCGCCGAATGGCGCCGGGCATGGTTGGATGAAAGATGCCGGTCTTCGGGAATGATGATTTCCTCGAAGACACGCACGTTTGTCTCCCCGCGCTGCGGCACTCCGAAAAGGCGGCAGAATTCGTCGGTCCCGGTAATGGTATTGGCGACGATGTCGACGGAGAACAGGCCCACGCCGCCCGCGACCTGGGCGCGGCTCAGCTGTTCGGCGCTCAGGCGCAGGGCTTCCTGCGCGTCATGCTCGAAGGTGCGATCGCGCATCAGCTTGACGAAGCCGGTCGGGCGGCCCTCGGCATCGCGCAGCGGGGTCATCTCGCTGAGGCCCCAGAAGCGCTCGCCGGTCTTGCGCAAATGCCAGCGTGCGTCATGGGCGCGGCCGCTGTCGAGCGCTTCGCGGCGCTTGGCGGCGGGCCGGCCGGTCGCCCGGTCCTCGGGCGTGAAGAACACGTCTATCGGACGGCCGAGCATTTCCGGCTCGCTCCAGCCGAGCATCGCGGCGGCTCCGGCATTCCACAAGGTGATCCGACCGTCGAGATCGGTGGCGACGATGCCGTAGTCGACCGCACCGTCGAGGATCTGGCGGTTGTAGGCTTCGCGCTCGTGCAGCAGCCCTTCGGCGCCAACGCGCTGGACATGCGCCCAGGACCGCTCGGTCACTTCGCGGATTATATCGAGTTCATAGGGTGTCCAGCGACGGGGTCTGCTGTCATGGATCGCCATCAGTGCGATGAGGCGGCCTTCCTTGACGAGCGGCATGCAGATCGTTGCCGCGATGCCGATGTCCTGGAAGGTCCGGGCCTCTTCCGGCGCGATCTCCGTCGCATTGTCGTTGATGATCAGCGGGCGCCCGGCACGGAGTTCCTTCACTGCAAGTTGCCCGAAGTCGGCGAGGCGATAGTGTCCGACGATCGAGGGGGAGCCGTCGGCGTGCCAGTTGCCGCGGATGGTGAAGCCGTCCTCGTCGCCGTCCATGTCCGCGTAAGCGCAGTTGGAGAGGCCGAGGTGCTGCGCGGTCATGCGCGTGGTGATCGCGAGGATTTCCTCGGCTCCTCGGCAATCCGTGATCGCCTGCGCAATGTCGTCGAGGAACCGCAGCTTCGTTTCGCTCTCTTCGAGGGCTTCACGGGCGTGGTGCGCCTCGGTGATCTCGAAGACTACGGCGATGACGCCCGCAGGCCTGCCGTCGTCACCGGGGACCGGCGAATAGTCGAGGTTCAGCCAGATCTGCTCGGGCTTTCCGTGGCGGTGCAGCGTGAGCATGTGGTCGCGATAGCTCAGTGTGCCTCCCGCAAGACCGACCTTCATGACGTTGGCATTGAATTCCGCGACTTCCTGCCAACCGTCGAGCACGTTCGAGCCAAGTAGCCGGCTGTCGCGCCCACCGGCAAACTCGGCATAGGCGTCGTTGTAAAGCATGACGCCCATCGGCCCCCACAACAGCACCAGCGGCACGCGGGAGGGAAGCATCATCGCGACGGTGTGGCGCAAGCTGACCGGCCAGCCTTCGATGGGACCGATCGGGGTGGAGGCCCAGTCGTGCGTGGCGATACGGCGCGCGAGTTCGCCTTCGAGTCCCATGAACCCGTGGCCGTTCCCTACGCTGCGCGTCATGCCCCTAACCGATCCCTTCGCGCCGGGCCGATTTTCCCGTCGATTCACCCCGTCTGTGCACGCGACAACACATCGCGCGTGCAACGGTTCCCCGTCAATGATCGGTAAGTGATTATCCTGCGGCGGCGATGGGATAGGGCAGGATTTCCGCCTGTGTCCCCGTGGCGGAGAGACGGGGCGCCGACGACGCGCGATTGCGGCCTTTGCTCTTCGCATCGTAGAGGCCCCGGTCGGCCTGCAGCATGGCGGGCGAAAGGTCCTGTATACCCGGAGTTACGGGCGCGCAGCCGATGCTGAGCGTGCCGCAGTTGCCTCCTCCCTGCCGCATAGCAAAGCCCGAACAGAGGTCTTCGGCAAGGCCGAGGCTGCGGCCTTCGTCCATTCCGGGCAGCAGCACCACGAACTCGTCGCCGCCGAGGCGGGCGCTGATCGCCGAACCCGGCAGGCGCAGCCTCAGGAATGCGGCGAGATCGACGAGCAGGCGGTCGCCGCCCTGATGGCCGAAGCAGTCGTTGATCGTCTTGAAGTTGTCGATGTCGATGAGGAGCAGCGATCCGCCCGACTGCTGCACGTCGCGCGTACGGGCTTCGAAGCCGCGACGGTTGAGCAGGCCGGTCAGCGGATCGCTTTCGGCGAGGCGGGTGGCGCGTTCCTCGCGGCGGCGTCGCAATGCCCCTGCTACCGACATGGCGAGTGCGACTTCTACGAGAATGCCTTCGAACAGGGAGATGGGGATCAACACGCCGGAATAGGAAGACAAGTCGACGAAGGCGCCCGGCACGAAGGCGCAGCCGGCCTTACGGCATAGAACGAGCCATGGACCACGAACGTCGCGACGAGGGTGCGGGTTTCCGAACCGGTGGTGCGGCGCGCTTCCAGCAGCACGCCTGCAGCCCTGAGGCAGAACACCGCCACGAACCCGGCATTGAACAGCGACATGACCTGATCACGGTCGCCGAGGCCAGGGGCCGCCATGAGGGCAGAGCATGCCAGCGGCGCGAGGAACCAGACGCGGCTCAGCCTGCGCTGCGCGAAGGATGCGGCACCGTGGAGGAACATGAAGTGCGCGAGAGGGACCATCGAGTTCGACAGCCAGACGCCGAGGAGGAAATCCCCGCTCTGGCGCAGGGGCGCAAGGGTGCAACCCACGACGATGCAGAGGAACCCGAGCGCGAAGCTCAGGAGGAACCGCTCGCGCAGGGACCGCCATTCGATAAGAAGAAACGTCGCGGCCACGAACGCAATTGCGTTCGAAAGCAGCAACATGGTTTGCGCATCGACCGACATGAAGAACCCGGAACCCCCTTGCGCGAGGAAGTTACGCCAATCTCCTAAACAAAAGGTGGATGGGCCGTAAACCATTCGTACCGCAGCTGTTTTTCGGTCATGCCGGAAGCGGGCTGGAGCGCGACGACTTGTCCCTGAATCGTCATTGCGAGCGGAGCGAAGCAATCCAGGGCGGGCTCAAGACTGCCCTGGATTGCTTCGCTGCGCTCGCAATGACGAAGGGTGATGCACCCCAATGTCCTCGCGTTCCGTGCGCGGCGCTGCCATGGATTTGCAACCAAGACGGCCCAATGCCATTCTGTGACCTGACACCCGGCCGAACGCACGCGCGAAGGCCATCTGCAACTTTCGCATTACCGCCAAAACCGGGGAGCATATCGCATTGCGCGGCTGGATTCTCTTTCAGCATCAACTCGACCCGTCGATTCCCGAGGTGCCCGAAGTCTTCCGTTTCCAGGAGGCTGCAGGCGCGCTCGGCATCGAACTGCACGTCCTCCAGCCCCACAGCTTCGAACTGGTGGTCGGCACCGTCGGCGACTGGGCGATCAAGTATCAGGGGCGCGAGATCGAGAAGCCCGACTTCGTCATCTGCCGGACGGGCGCGGAGACGGACTACTTCACGTTGGCCCTGCTGCGCCACTTCGAGCGGCGCGGGGTGCGGCTGGTCAACGGCCCGGCAACGATCGAGACGGTGTCCGACAAGCTGCATACGCTGCAGACGCTGAACCGCGCGGGGTTGCCGATCCCGCGCACGATGCTGGGCACGTTCCCCATCGATGTCGATCTGGTCGAGCGGGAACTGGGCTTTCCGGTCATCGTCAAGACGCTCAAGGGTACGCGCGGCGCAGGCGTCCTCAAGTGCGAGGACCGCAGCCAGTTCGAGGATCTGGCGGGCCTGCTCGAAAGCGCCGAGGCCAAGGCGGATTTCATCCTCCAGCACTACGTGCGCGCCAGCCACGGGCGCGACGTGCGCGTGCTGGTGGTCGGCGGGCGGGTGATCGCGGCGATGGAGCGCCGCTCGCTGACCGGCGGGTTCAAGTCCAACGTCTCGCTCGGCGGCGTCGGCGTCGCCTACAACCCGCCGCAGGAGATGGCGGAACTGGCGGTGCAGGCGGCCGACGTTCTGGAACTCGACATCACCGGCATCGACATCCTGTTCGACGAGGACGGCTACCGCATCTGCGAGGCCAACTCCGCCCCCGGCTTCCAGGGGCTGGAGCGGGCGACCGGGCTCGACGTGCCGACGGCGATCCTCGAATGGGTGATTTCCACGCAGGCCGCCGTGCAGGAAAGCAAGCCAGCCCCGGCCGAGAGCACTGCGCTGGCCGACATGGTCTTCGGCGGCCGCACCGGCCTGCGCGCGCTCAGCGACCGCAATGCCGAGTTCCGGCCCTTCGCCAACGCGGTGGGCCTGCGGATGGTGGCAGCGGGGATCGGCTGTCTCGTGCAGGGCTCGTTCCCGCAGCCGCTGGTGGATCGCCGCAGTCCCACCGGGATCGGCCTTCGCTCCCTCTTCGAAGGGCGCGCCAAGGTGGACCTGACGGGACTCAATGACCGGGCGCACGAACGCACGCTGATGGTGGTCCTCGCGGTCGCGATCTGGGCGGCGGTCATGCCGTGGCTCGCCGGGGCCGAAGCGGTGGTGAGCGGGGTGCTCTCCGTCCTCGCGCTCATCTTCCCGGTGCTGTTCCTGCTGACTTCCCCGGCCGGACGGTTCGGAGCCGGTTCCGCGCGCCGACGCAGGAACAACGGATGATCGACTTTTCCGCGATTCCCTGGGCGGCGCTGGCGCCGTTCATCGTCGCCGGGTTCCTGGCGCAGCTGGTGGACAGCGCGGTCGGCATGGGCTTCGGGGTGATCGGCAACTCGCTGCTGATCCTGCTCGGCCTGCCACCCGCCGCCGCGTCATCGGTGACGCATGCGGTCGAGAGCTTCACCAGCGGCGTCTCCGGCGCGGCCCATGCCCTGCAGCGCAACGTCGACTGGATGCTCTTCGCGCGCCTCGTCATTCCGGGCATCGCCGGGGGGCTGACAGGCGTGTGGGCGCTCTCGCACCTCAGCCTCTCGATCCTGCGGCCGGTGCTGCTGGTCTATCTGGCGGCGGTCGGCATTTACCTGATCTGGCGCGGAGCGCGGCGGGCGCAGGCCTATCGCCGGATGCGCGCGGTGGGGCCGCTGGGCTTCGTCGCCGGGTTCCTCGATTCCTTCGGCGGTGCCTGGGGGCCGGTGACGACGGGCAGCCTGATCGCGCAGGGGATGACCCCGCGCGTGGCGGTGGGCACCGTCAACGCCGCCGAGTTCTTCGTGACGGTGACGGTGCTGTCGGCCTTCATCGGCACGCTGGGCCTGCAGTCGTTCTCGGTCGCGGCGTCGGGCCTGCTGATCGGCGGGATCGTCGCCGCGCCGATCGGGGCGCTGGTGACGCGGCGTGCATCCTCGCGCGATCTGACGCAGTGGATCGGCGGGGTGATGATCGCGCTGAGCCTGTGGGGTCTGATCTCGCTCGTCTTCGCGCCGATCCCGCTGTTCTCGCGGATGTGAGGGTCAGGCGCGCTTCAGTCGTCCCCCGCTGAGCGTCTCCGCCAGACCCGGCGCGACCATGAGCAGTCCCTTGGCGATGGCCACCACCGCGCCGAGGATCAGGAACGGCTGGCCGATAAGATAGACCGGATAGAGCGGCGAGCCGAGCTTTCCGGTCAGCTTGCCGACGACCGGCCCCAGCAGCCAGATCAGGATCAGGTGCGCGCAGAAATAGAAGAACATGTACGGTTCGATCCGGCGCAGTAGCGGCGCGGCGCGAGTGGCGACGAGGCGCCATGCCAGCCACCACACCGCCAGCGACGCGGCGACCCGCGCGGCAAGGTCCACCGCCGCCGTCGAGGCATCGTCGAACGGCCGGGCATCGCCGATCGAGACGTAGAGATGCAGCGGCATCAGCACCACGAAGGGTGCTAGCGCGACGATGGCGGGCCATGCGGCCACGCGCTCGGCGAGGTTGGCACGGCGGGCGATGATGCCGATGGTGAAGAACATCAGGATCGAGGCGCGCAGGATCACCGGCGGGCCGATGCCCAGTACGTGGCAGGTTCCCGCCGCCAGCGCGAGCAGAGCCAGCGCCTTCGACGGCAACCGCACCAGCAGCGGGGCCAGCACCATGCACAGGAACAGGTCGCGCAGGAACGGCATCTGCACGTTGATGTCGGGCGGGCGGGTGACGATGAACAGTTCCTCGACCAGCCAGCGCACCGATTGCGGCATAGGCGCGGCGAGCCCGAACTGCCATGCCGCGCCCGATACCAGTAGCACCGCCAGAGCGTTCCACAGCACCATCGGCAGCAGGATCGTGCGCGCCTTGCGGGCGACGTGTGGTCCCCAGTGACGGGTGCGCGAGGAGCCCGCGACCAGCCAGCCGGAGATCAGTCCCAGCAGCGGCACCGCGCTGCGGCCGAACCCTTCCATCAGGACCCAGCGCAAGGTCTCCTGCGGAGTCCCGCGCGCCAGATCGAGTTCGTAGCCGGAGAGTCCCGTCCAGGCGTGGACGTAGACGATGCCCGCGATGCAGATGACGCGCGCGATGCGGATCGCATCGGAGCGCCGGCTTTGCATGTCGCTATTCGGTTCAGCCAAGCCGTGTCCCGCCCATTATCATCCATGCTCCGTATGTGCTTTTGTCATCATAAAGCCTGCGAGGCGCAGTGGTTGCCTCGCGCAGACGATGCCAAGCCTATGCGTCGCGCCGCGCGGGCGGCGGGACGAGCGGAGAGGGGCAGGGAAAAGGCTTTCAGAACAGCGCTTCGTCGAGCGCCATGACCGTGGCGGGACCGGCGGCGATGCGGGCCGCGTGCAGACCTGCGCGGGGCAGCACGTAGCTCGCGTAGTAGGCGGCGAGGGCGGCGTAGGTGTCGCGGCTGCGCGCATCCTCCAGCGCCGAGGCGGCGGCGAGGATGCGGACCCACATCCAGCCCAGCGACACCAGCGCGAAGAGGTTGAGGTACTCGGTGGCCGCCGCGCCGAGGGCATCGGCATCGCCCGATGCGGCCGCGATGGTGACGCTGGCTTCCTCCAGCATGGCGAGGGCGGCGCGCATCTGCGCGGCGAGGTCGCCTGAGTCGCTTTTGTCGATGTCGGCCGCGATTCCGTCGAGGTAGGCGCGCAAGGGGGCGCCGCCGTTCAGCGTGACCTTGCGCGAGACGAGGTCCATGGCCTGTACGCCGTTGGTGCCCTCGTAGATCTGGGTGATGCGTGCGTCGCGGACGAACTGCTCCATCCCGGCTTCGTGGATGTAGCCGTGGCCGCCGAAGACCTGCTGCGCCAGCACCGTCGTCTCGAAGCCGAAGTCGGTGAAGGCCGCCTTCACCACCGGCGTCAGCAGGGCGACGTCGGCAGCGGCGGCATCGCGCGTCGCGGTGTCCGGGTGGCGGTCGGCGATGTCCATGCGAATCGCGGTCCACGCGGCGAGGGCACGCGCGGGCTCCACGAAGGCGCGGCAGGCGAGCAGCATCTTGCGCACGTCGGCATGGGCGATGATCGGCACGGGGCCGGGGCGTCCGTCCGAGGCGCGGCCTTGCAGGCGTTCGCGGGCATAGGCCACCGCGTTCTGCGTCGCCGCATCGGCAAGGCCGAGCCCCTGGATGCCGACGAACAGGCGCTCGGCATTCATCATCGTGAACATCGCGTTGAGCCCGCGTCCGGCCTCGCCGACCAGCCAGCCGGTCGCGCCGTCGTAGTTCATGACGCAAGTGGGCTGGGCGTGGATGCCCATCTTGTGTTCGAGCGCGCCGACCGACATCGCATTGCGCTCGTCGAAGGCGCCGCTGGCTCCGGGCAGGAACTTGGGGACGAGCAGCAGGCTGATGCCCTTCACTCCGGCCGGAGCATCGGGCAGACGGGCGAGGACGAGGTGGACGATGTTGTTGCCGAAATCCTGGTCGCCCGAGGATATGAAGATCTTGGTTCCGGTCACCGCATAGCTGCCGTCGCCGCGTGGCTCGGCGCGGGTGCGCAGCAGGCCGAGGTCGGTGCCCGCCGAAGCCTCGGTCAGCGCCATCGCGCCGCACCACTCGCCGGTGACGAGCTTCCCGAGGTACGTCGCCTTGAGTTCTTCCGAGCCGTGTGCGGCAAGCGCTTCCGCCGCGCCCCGGGTAAGGCCGGGGAACAGGCCGAAGGACAAGTTGGCGGCGGACACCATCTCGTCGAGCATGATCTGCACGGTGCGCGGCAGGCCCTGTCCGCCGAACTCGGGATCGCCTGCGAGGCCGGGCCAGCCCGCTTCGACGAATTCCGCATAAGCCTCCGCGAAGCCCGGTGCGGTGACGACGTTACCGTCGACCAGCTTCGTGCCCGCCGCGTCGCCCGGCAGGTTCAGCGGGGCTAGGCGTTCGGTGCACATGCGACCGGCCATCGTCAGGACTTCGCCTGCAAGCTCGCTCGTCACTTCCTCCAGTCCCGGCAGCGCGGCCATCTGCGCGTCGAAATCGAGCACGTGCTCCAGCAGGAAACGCATCGTCGCGACGGGGGGCTGGTAGGTCGAGGGCATGGTCGTCTCCACAGGGGCTTGCGTGCTTGCGCTACTTTCTATTTCACTGTACCAAACGATCGTTACAATCAAGGCGATGTTGCCATGATCCTTGAATTTCCTTGCCGATCGGTCGGCCGCGCGCCAACGCAGGCCGAATGAACGCACGCCATCCCGACAAGTCGAACCCGTCGCGCGAGGACGAGGTCGTGACCGCCGCCGCCGCCCTCTTCGCCGAGCGGGGCTATGCCGCGACCAGCATTCGCGACATCGGCGAGCGGGTGGGCCTGCTGGGCGGCTCGCTCTACCACTACATCAAGAGCAAGGACGCGCTTTTCGTGCGCATCCACGATGCGGCGCTGCAGGCGGCGGAAGACCGCATTCGCGCGGCGATCGAAGGGGTGGAGGAGCCCGCTGCGCGGCTGGCCAGGGCGTGCCGGGTGCTGCTGGCGATCCAGCTCGACCCGGCCTCGCTGACGATGCCGCTGATGAACGACTTTCGCGCGGTGCCAGACTCCGTGCGCGTGCAACTGGTCGCGCGGCGCGATGCGTTCGAGCTACTGTTCGCGGACCTCGTAGATGCCCTGCCGCCGCAGCCGGGGCGCGACCCGGCGATCTATCGCATCCTGCTGCTCGCCACGCTCAATTCGGCGAGCGAGTGGTATCGGCCGGGGCGCCTCACCCTCGATGAAGTCGCCGACCAGATCCTCGGGGTCTACGCGGTCGGTTCCTGAGTAGGGACGGCGCGGCAGAGCCCTTCCTGCGCTACGCTGGCGACCAGCGTTCCCGCCCGGTCGTAAAGCGCGCCGCGCGCAAAGCCCCTCGCGTGGCCGGCCCAGGGGCTGTCCATCGCATAGAGCAGCCAGTCGTCCACCGGCGGAGTGGAATGGAACCACACCGCATGGTCGAGGCTGGCGACCTGCATGCCGGGCGAGAAAATGGCCTTCGAATGGGGCAGGATCGCCGTGGAAACGAGTGCGAAGTCGCTGGCGTAAGTCAGCACGACGCGCCTGAGCACTTCGTCGCTGTCGATCGGCGCGGCCAGCCTGAACCACAGGAACTGGTGAGGGGTATCCGAGCCCTGCACGGCAGGCGGGCCGGGCCGGATCTCGAAAGCGGCAAGGCGGTCGAGCATGGCCTGCGGGAATTTCTGGCCCGTCGCCGCGAGTGCCGTGACGAGGTCGGGGCACTGCTCGGGCGAGGGCACTTGCGGCATGGCGGCGGCGTGGGCGAAGCCGTCCTCGCGCCGATGGAACGAGGCCGCCAGGTTGAGGATCGGCTTGCCGCCCTGCATCGCCACGACGCGCCGGTTGGCGAAGCTGCCGCCGTCGAAGTCGCGCAGCACGCGGTAGATGATCGGCCGCGTCGTGTCCCCGGCACGCAGGAAATAGGCATGGAGCGAATGGGCCTGCCGATCGCTGCCCGCCAGATCGCGTGCGGCGGCCGCCAGCGCCTGCGCCACCACGAGGCCGCCGAACACGCGGCCGGGCCGTTCCTCCGAGGCGCCGCCGCGGAACAGGTCGGTGTCGATCTCCTCGACTTCGAGGAGGGCGCGCAGTTCGGCGACGGCAGCAGCAGGGTCAGTCATCGACGGGCCTTAGCGGGGAGCCTTCGAGCCACGCAAGGGCCTGCCGCTCGATCGAGAGCAGTTCCTCCAGTGTCTGGTCGATCGCCCGCTTCTGCTTGCGCAAGTCGGCGATACGCTCGCCGACCTTGGATTTGAGGGCGCGGACCTGTTCGTGATGCTCGGGATCGACGTCGTAGAGATCGAGGAACTCCTTGATCTCGCGGATCGAGAAGCCGAGCCGCTTGCCGCGCAGGATCAACTGCATTCGCCCGACCTCGCGCCGCGAATAGATGCGGGTGGTGCCGACCCTCTGCGGCGCGATCAGGCCCTTGTCCTCATAGAAGCGCAAGGTGCGCATCGTCACGCCGAGCAGGGTTGCGGCCTCCTGGATGCCCAGAAGTTGCGGCGGTTCGGGAGCGGGCGCGGCGCTCAAGCTGCGGTTCCGCCCGAGCCTTGGCCAGAGTTTTGGCCCTCACGCTTGGCAGCTTCTTCCGCGACGAGGTCTTTTTTGGACAGCTTGCCTACCATGGTCTTGGGGAGCGAATCCCGGAACTCGATCGAGGCGGGCATCTCGATCTTGTTCAGCCGTTCACGCAGGAAGTCCAGCAATGTCTCCTGATCCAGGATGTCCCCCCCGTGCAGCACTACGAACGCCTTGGGAGCCTGCCCGCGATAGGCATCGGGGATGCCGATCACGACCGCCTCGGCGACCATCGGATGCTCGTAAAACGCTTCCTCAATGATGCGCGGATAGACATTATAGCCCCCACAGAGGATCACGTCCTTGATCCGGTCGACGAGGAACAGATAGCCGTCCTCATCCAGATAGCCGATGTCGCCGGTGCGCAGGGCACCGTAGATGAAGGTCTTCTCGGTGTCCTCGGGACGGCCCCAGTAGCCCTGCATGATCTGCGGGCCGCGCGCGCAGACTTCGCCCTTTTCGCCGGGCGCGCAAATGCGGGTGGGGTCGGAGGGATCGCGGATTTCCAGCGCGGTGCCGGGGAAGGCCGGACCGCAGGCGTTGTCCTTCACCAGTCCTTCGAGCGGGTTGCAGGCGATGATCGGGCTGGCTTCGGAGAGGCCATAGCCCTCGACGACGTTCACACCGGTCTTCTCCTCGAACTCGCGGCGCACCTCCAGCGGCAGCGGCGCGCCGCCGGAGATGCAGACGCGCACGTTGTCGAACTCGCCGTGAAGCTGCTGGTGGTTGAGTGCGGTGTAGAGCGTAGGCACCCCGAAGAACTGTGTCGGCCTCGTGCGCTTGGCGGTGGCGAGGAAGGACTTCATCTCGAAGCGGGGCAGCAGGATCATCTCCGCCGCCGTGTCGACCGAGTAGTTCAGCACCGTCGTCAGCGCGAAGACGTGGAACAGCGGGAGCACACCCAGCGTGCGCTCCTGATGCTCGGGCATGTGGCCGACATGCGCGATCATCTGCGCCGAGTTGGCGGCCAGGTTCGCGTGGCTGAGCATCGCGCCCTTGGGCACGCCGGTGGTGCCGCCAGTGTACTGCAGCACCGCGAGGTCGTTGGGATGGCGTTCGACCGGGTCCGGCTCTGCATCGCGGGCGATCAGGTTGGCCCAGCGCGCATAGCGCAAGTCGTGCGGCTCATGCGCGATGTCGTGGCGCTTGAAGAGCAGGAAGGCGCGGCGCTTGATCGCGGGCAGGGCGTCGGCGAAGGGGCAGACGACCACGCGCTTGAGACAGGTCTTGCCGACCAGCGGCTCCAGCTTGGGCAGGCAGAGCGCGAGGTCGGTGGCGATCATCACCTCGCAGCCGGAGTCGGTGACCTGATGCGCCATCTCGCGCTCGGTATAGAGCGGGTTGAAGTTCACCACGACAGCGCCGATCCGCAGCACCGCGAAATAGGCGACCACGTAATAAGGCGTATTGGGCAGGCACAGGCCGACACGGGTGCCCTTGGTGACACCAAGGTCCTGCAGGCCGCGGGCGGCACGCTTCGCAAGCGCGCCGATTTCCGAATATGTCCACTTGCGGCCCATGAAGTCGACCGCCGGCCATGCTCCATGCGCTTCTACTGCATGGTCGAGCAGGTCGGTCAGAAGACGCGGCGCGATCGGCGGCATCTCGTCCGTCGTTGAGGAGGCAGTGGCGGGAGCGACCCCGCCGATCGTCGCCGCGTCGATCATTAGAAGTGCATCCTTGCGCCAAGGGAGAATACGAGAGCGGAAGCGTCCTTCAGCTCGCCGTTGGTGATCACCGGCGTCTGCACCGCCGTGCCCGCATAGGCAGCGGTGATGCGGTCGATCGGAGCATCCTTGAAGGTGATGTACGAGGCCGCCGCGTCGATGGTGAAGGCCGGGCTCGGCGAATAGCTGGTGCCTGCCGAGAAGTTCCAGCGGTTGCTGTCCGGCACGCGCGCGTCGCGGTTGCCGTCCTGCGTCGGGGTGATGCCGCGCTGGAAGCCGGTGCGCAGCACCCACTGCGGGTTGACCTGATAGTCGGCGCCGATCGCCCAGGTCCAGCTGTTGCGGTAGTTCTCGGGGATCGACTGGTTGATCGGCGCGCCGATGTCGATGGTGTCGAACTCGCTCCAGCCCATGCGCACGACCTGCGCGTTGAGGGTCAGGCTCTTGCTCATCTGCGCGCGGGCGCTGCCGATGAACATCCACGGCGTGCTGAACGAAGCCTTGGCGTCGATCGTGCCGTTCTGCGCTGCGAGCGGACCGGCCAGCCCTTCGAGCGTCACCGTGCCATCCAGCTTGTGCTTGATCGAGGACTTGTAGGCGAAGCCTAGCGAGACCGGGCCGTCATGGTACTGCACACCGGCCGACCAGCCCACATCCCAGCCGTTGCCCTTGAGCGTCTGGTGCCCGTCCGCCAGCAGCGGCGACAGGTTGGGGAGGTAGTTGCCCAGCGTCGCATCGACATACTCGATGTTCGCCGCGCCGCCGATGTAGAGGCCCTTGGCCAGTTCCACCGCGATCGAGGGCTGGATGTCGTAAGTGCGCAGCTTGGTCTTGTCGGCGCTGTAGCGCGCCCAGCTGTCGGCGTCGTAGTCGGTGGTGAACGAATAGGGTGCCGTCAGCGACAGGCCCACCGCCACGCGGCCGAACCCATAGGCGATCGCTCCCGAAGGGAGGTAGCCGTTATCGATCGGGTTCTTCGCCACCGGATTGCCGCCGACCGAGGCCGGGGCCTGCAGCGGCCGCACGATCACGGTGCCGTTGTCCACGACCTTGCCGCGCGGCAGGATCGCGCTGGCGCGCACGGATGCCTCGCCGCCCTGCATGCCCGCGATCGAAGCCGGGTTCCACCAGAGGGAATCGACGCCGGTATCAGCCGCCTCGCCCGAGAAGGCGCGGCCCTGTCCGCGGACGGACTGCTCCTGAAGGTAGAACGCCTGCGCGCTCGCAGATCCGCTCCACGCGAAGGCGACGACGCTGGCCGCGCTCGCAAGGAAGATGCGGTTGTACTTGGTATGCATTCGGTACTCTCCCTAGGTAATTGCTTTTTGGCAGCTACTTAACTGCCGCGCGGCCTACTTGATCCGCGTCCATGTCTGGGTTTTGCATAGCGGCCAGACGATGCAGCCCTTGAGCTTGAGGGTGTCCGCGCCCGCCGGGGTGATCGTGGCCTTGTAGGTGCCGCCGTCTTCCGGGTTGTAGATCGTCCCGCCCGACCAGGCGTTGCCGTCCTGCTTGAAGCCGCCGAGGATCTGAAGTCCCTTGAGGCGGCGGTCGCGCTTGGATGCGTCCTTGTTGTTGATGTCCTTGAGTTCCGGGTTCTTCAGGATGTTCTCGGAAGACACCAGCTTGCCGCAGATCGAACCGCCGCAGCGTTCGATCTCGACCACGCCGTGCTTGGCAGGCGTGCGCCACGAGCCTGCCAGCGCGCCCGGGTCTGCCGCCAGCACTGGCGATGCAGCCACGATCGCAGCGCTGGAACCCAACGCCAGCGTTGTCAGTTTAAGGAAGTGCATTTGCGACCTCTCCATCTCTCTCGCCCGGATTTCTAAGCTGGAACCGTGCCCCTGACTTCGCAGGTGACCACCGATCCCGACCGGATGGACTCGGCATATCCCAAAATTTGCTTGACGTATAGGGAAAGATTCGCACCTTAAGGGAAGACGTTCGGGAGAACGAGGATCGCTATGGATTCGGCACTCAAGCCGGCCGGGTCCGCCCATGGAGAGGAATGCATGCAAAGCGTCGTGATCGCGGGCTACGCCCGTTCGCCGTTTCACCTGGCCAACAAGGGCGCACTCGCCCGCGTCCGCCCCGACGACCTCGCCGCGCAGGTGATCCGGGGGCTGATTTCCAAGACCGGGGTGGAGCCTGCCGACATCGAGGACATTATCGTCGGTTGCGCTTTTCCCGAGGGAGAGCAGGGGCTTAATGTCGCGCGCCTGATCGGCCAGATTGCGGGACTGCCGCAGTCGGTCGGCGGGATGACGGTGAACCGTTTCTGCGGCTCCTCGATGAGCGCGATTCACATCGCCATGGGCCAGATCGCCGTAGGGGCTGGCGAGGTGTTCATCTGCGCCGGTATCGAATCGATGAGCCGGGTGCCGATGAGCGGCTTCAATCCGCTGCCGAACCCGGCGCTGGCCAAGTCGACCGCCGCTTACATCGGCATGGGCGAGACGGCTGAGAACGTCGCCACCCAGTATCAGATTTCGCGCGGCGAACAGGAAGCGCTCGCCGTCGAGAGCCAGAAGAAAGCCGCCGCCGCGCGCGAAGCAGGCAAGTTGGCCGACGAGATCGTGCCCATCGAAACCAAGGGCGGCACCGTCAGCGAGGACGGTACGATCCGTCCCGAAACCACCGCCGAAGCCCTTGCTGGCCTCAAGCCCGCGTTCGATGCCAACGGTTCGGTGACGGCGGGCACGTCCTCGCCGCTGACCGATGGCGCCAGCGCCGTGCTGGTGACCACCGAGGACTATGCGCGTGCCCATGGCCTGCCGATCCTCGCGCGCATCAAGTCGGTGGCGATCTCCGGCTGCGCGCCCGAGACGATGGGCCTTGGGCCGATCCTCTCCAGCCAGAAGGCGCTGGAGCGTGCCGGGATTTCCGCTGGTGATCTCGACGTGGTGGAACTGAACGAAGCCTTTGCATCCCAAGCACTTGCCTGCATCAAGGATCTGGGCCTCGACGCCGCCAAGGTGAACATCGACGGCGGCGCCATCGCCATCGGCCACCCGCTTGGCGCGACCGGTGCGCGTATCGTCGGCAAGGCGGCATCGCTGCTCAAGCGCGAGGGCGGCAGGTACGCGCTCGCCAGCCAGTGCATCGGCGGCGGTCAGGGCATCGCCACCGTTCTGGAGGCCGTGGAATGAGCCAGCCGATCAAGAAAGTCTGCGTCATCGGCGCGGGCACCATGGGTGCCGGGATCGCCGCGCAGGTCGCCAACGCGGGCGTGCCGGTGCTGCTGCTCGACATCGTCCCGAAGGACGGCGCGAACCGCAATGCCGTGGCCGAAGGCGCGGTCGCGAAGATGCTCAAGACCGAGCCCGCTCCCTTCATGAGCAAGAGCGCAGCCAAGCTGGTCGAGACCGGCAACATCGAGGATCACCTTGAAAAGATTACCGAATGCGACTGGGTGATCGAGGCCGTCATCGAACGCCTCGACATCAAGCAGGGCCTTTACGCCAGGCTTGAGGCGGTGAAGCGCGAGGGGACGGCGGTGTCGTCCAACACCTCGACGATCCCGCTGGCGCAGCTGGTCGATGGCCGGTCTGACGCCTTCAAGCGCGACTTCCTCATCACCCACTTCTTCAACCCGCCGCGCTACATGCGGCTGCTGGAGATCGTGACCGGGCCGGATACCGACGCCGGTGTCGCCGCCAAGGTCGAGCAGTTCGCCGACGTGGCGATGGGCAAGACGGTGGTGAAAGCCAAGGACACGCCGGGATTTATTGCCAATCGCATAGGCACTTACTGGATCCAGCTGGGCCTCAACGCGGCCTTCGATCAGGGCTTGAGCGTCGAACTGGCCGATGCTGTTGCGGGTAAGCCGATGGGCGTGCCCAAGACGGGGATCTTCGGCCTCGTCGATCTCGTCGGCATCGACCTGATGCCGCATCTGCAGGCCAGCCTTACCTCGACGCTGCCCAAGGACGATCCCTACCACACCATCGCGCGCAGCCATCCGCTGATCGAAAAGATGATCGCCGAGGGCTACACCGGCCGCAAGGGCAAGGGCGGATTCTACCGCCTTAACAAGGAGATGGGCCGCCGCAAGGAGACCATCGACCTTGCCACCGGCGAATACCGCGAGACCATCCGCGCTGCCGGTCCCTCGGGCAAGGCATCGCGCGGCGACCTGCGCGCGCTGGTCGAGACCAAGGGGCCGATTGGCGAGTACGCCTGGGCGGTTCTGGGCGGGACGCTGGCTTATGCGGCTTCGCTGCTTCCGTCGGCGGCGGACGATGTGGTGGCGATCGACGATGCGATGAAGCTCGGCTACAACTGGAAGGCCGGGCCGTTCGAGATGATCGACAAGCTGGGCGCCGCCTGGCTGGCGCAGCGCCTTGAATCCGAAGGAAAACCCGTCCCGGAAATCCTGAAGGTGGCGGGCGACAGGCCGTTCTACCGCATCGAAAACGGCGTGCGGCAGGCACTGGCACTCAGCGGCACCTACGAGGACATTAAACGCCCTCAAGGCGTCCTCAGCCTTGCCGACGTGAAGCTGGCAGGCAAACCGCTGTTGAAGAATGCCTCCGCCGCGCTGTGGGACATCGGCGACGGTGTCACCGCCCTCGAATTCACCGGCAAGATGAACGCGCTCGACGGCGAGGTCATGAAGCTGATCGTCGAGGCGATCCCGCTGGTGGCATCGAAGTACAAGGCCCTGGTTGTCTACACCGACGCCGACAACTTCTCGGCGGGCGCCAACCTCGGCCTCGCGATCTTCGCGGTGAACATCGCCGCGTGGAGCGAGATCGAGAAGCTCGTCGCCGGTGGGCAGATGGCGTACAAGGGCCTCAAGTACGCGCCATTCCCGGTGGTCGGCGCGCCGGCGGGCATGGCGCTGGGCGGCGGGTGCGAAATCCTGCTCCACTGCGACGCCATCCAGGCCCATGCCGAGTTGTACATGGGCCTCGTCGAATGCGGCGTCGGCCTTGTTCCGGGCTGGGGCGGTAATGGCGAATTGCTCGACCGCTGGCAGAGCAATCCGATGATGCCCAAGGGGCCGATGCCTGCCGTCGCCAAGGTGTTCGAGACGGTCTCCACCGCCTCGGTTTCCAAGTCTGCGGCGCAGGCGAAGGAGATGCTGTTCCTGCGCGCCGACGATGCGATCACCATGAACCGCGATCGCCTGCTCTACGACGCCAAGCAGAAGGCGTTGTCGCTGGTCGAGGGCTACAAACCGCGCGAGGCCCCGCACTTCCGCCTGCCCGGCGAGAGTGGCCGCACCGCATTGTCGATGGCGGCCGAGGGCTTCCACAAGCAGGGCAAGGCCACTGACTACGACATGGTCGTCTCCGATGCGCTGGCGACGGTGCTGACCGGCGGCGAGGCCGATCTGGTCGATGTGGTGAGCGAACAGGAACTGCTCAAGCTGGAGCGCGAGGCTTTCATGCGGCTGGTCCGCAGTCCGCGCTCGATCGCCCGGGTGGAGCACATGCTCGAAACCGGCAAGCCGCTGCGCAATTGAAACAAGAGAACAACGGGACGCATTGGTGACTGATTACCCCACACTCGTCATTGCGAGGCCGAAGGCCGAAGCAATCCAGGGCGGTTTGCGCCGCCTGGATTGCCGCGCGGCCCCAAGTGCTTTTGGGCCGCTCGCAATGACGAAGAGTGGGGTGTGAAGACGCAGCGTAACCCGCGAGGAGAGTGACACATGCAAGTCTATGAGGCGCCCCTGCGCGACATGCGGTTCGTGATCCACGAACTCCATCAGGACGACGGCTTCGGCAATCTGGAGGCGCTGGAGGAATTCAGCCCCGACCTCGTCGACGCCGTGCTCGAAGAGGCGGCAAAGGTGGCGCAGGAAGTTCTGCTGCCGCTCAACCGCTCGGGCGACATCGAGGGCTGCGTGCTGGAAAACGGCGTGGTCCGCACCCCCAAGGGCTTCAAGGAAGCCTACGAGATGTTCCGCGACGGCGGCTGGTGCGCGCTCGCGTCCGATCCCGAGTGGGGCGGGCAGGGCCTGCCCGAGGCGGTGAACAAGATGACCGAGGAGATGATCTGCTCGGCCAACCTCTCGTTCAGCCTCTATCCGGGCCTGACGCACGGCGGCACCACTGCGATCGAGGCTTACGCCAGCGACGATCTGAAGCAGTTCTACCTGCCGAAGATGGTCTCGGGCGAGTGGTCGGGTACGATGTGCCTCACCGAGCCGCATTGCGGCACCGATCTGGGCATGCTGCGCACGAAAGCCGTGCCGCGGGAGGACGGTTCCTACAAGCTGACCGGCGCCAAGATCTTCATCTCGGCGGGCGAGCATGACCTGACGCCCAACATCGTCCACCTCGTCCTTGCGCGGCTTCCCGATGCGCCCGAGGGCGTGAAGGGGATCAGCCTGTTCCTGGTGCCCAAGTATCTGCCCAAGGACGACGGCACCCCGGGTCCATCGAACGGCGTCTCGGTCGCGGCGATCGAGCACAAGATGGGGCTCAAGGCCTCGGCCACCTGCCAGCTCAACTTCGACGATTCCACCGGCTGGATCGTCGGCAAGCCGGGCAAGGGCATGGAGGCCATGTTCAAGATGATGAACACCGAGCGTGTCTCGGTGGGCGTGCAGGGGCTCGGCGTGGGCGAGGCGGCCTATCAGTCGGCGGTCTACTACGCGAAGGACCGCCTCCAGGGCCGCTCGCTCTCGGGCGTCAAGAACCCGAACGGCCCGGCCGATCCGATCATTGTCCACCCCGACGTGCGCCGCATGCTGATGACGATGCGCGCCTACAACGAAGGCTGCCGTGCGCTGGGCGGCTGGGTCAGCCGCGCGCTCGATGCCGAGAAGCACGCCACCGACCCGGCGGTGAAGCAGAACGCCGAGGACTTCATCGCGCTGATGACCCCGGTGGTGAAGGCGCTGTTCACCGACCTCGGCCACGAGAGCGCCAATCTGGCGGTGCAGGTCTACGGCGGCCACGGCTACATCGCCGAGAGCGGCGTGGAGCAATACGCTCGCGATGCGCGCATCGCGATGATCTACGAAGGCACCAACGGCATCCAGGCGCTCGATCTGGTGGGCCGCAAGATGCCCGCGCACATGGGGCGCTATCTGCGCAGCTTCTTCCATCCGGTGTCGGCTTTCGTCGAGGCGAACAAGGCGGACGCGCAGTTCGGTCCGATGATCGCCGCGCTGGAGAAGGCGTTCGGTGCGCTGCAGCTTTCCACCGGCACCATCGCGCAGAAGGGCATGAAGGATCCCGAGGAAGCAGGCGCTGCGGCGACTGATTACCTGCGGCTGATGGGGCTGGTGGCGATGGCCTACTGCTTCGCGAAGTCGGCGCTGATCGCGCGGGACAGGCTGGGCGAAGGCAGCGAGGACGCGGGCTTCTACAAGGCGAAGCTGGCGACGGCGCAGTTCTACTTCGACCGCATCCTGCCGCAGGCGACGGCAGCGTTCCTTGCGATCAAGGCGGGCAAGGCCTCGATGATGGCGCTGGAAGACGCGGCGTTCTGATGGGGGAGGGGGGGCCACCCCCCCGTTCTAAAATCCGTCATCCCCGCGAAGGCGGGGACCCATCTGATGCCGGTGCAACAGGCTCTGTCATCAGTTGGGTTCCCGCCTTCGCGGGAATGACGACGTGTAAACGAGAGTGACCTCTCATTCCCCTCCCGCTTGGGGGAGGGGGCAGGGGTGGGCCTCTATTAAGCCGCTACCGTCTCCGGCCGCATCAGTTCCTCGGCCATGCGATCGGCCACGACCGGCGGCGGCAGACCGTCGCTGGCGGCGGTATCCAGCAGTTCGCGCATGCGCGGACCGATCGCCATGACCCGGCCGCGCACTTCGCTTTCGCTCTCGCCGAGGTATTCGGCCGCGACGTTGATGATGCCGCCCGCGTTGGCGACATAGTCCGGGGCATAGGCAATGCCGCGCTCCATCAGCAGGTCCGCGACATGCGGCGCGGCAAGCTGGTTGTTGGCCGCACCGCACACGACCTTTGCGTGCAATGCCTCGACCGTCGCGTCATCGAGCGCACCGCCCAGCGCGCAGGGCGCGAAGACTTCGGCCTCCACGGCGGCGATGCCCGCGATCCCCATGATCCGCGCGCCGGTTTCCTCGGCGAGACGCGCGCAGCGCAGCGGGTCGATGTCGGCAACCACCAGCTTCGCGCCCGCGCCGTGGAGCAGCCGCGCCAGCCCCGCGCCGACATTGCCGACGCCGGAGATCGCCACCGTCACGCCCGCAAGGCCGCTTCCGTAGCGGAACTCGACCGCCGCCTTCATCGCCTCGAACACGCCGAGCGCGGTCCAGGGCGAGGGATCGCCGCCGGCAAGGCCCGGCAGCGCGGTGCGGCCCGCGACATGGCGGGTATGGCGCGCCACGCATTCCATGTCGGAGACGCCGGTGCCGACGTCCTCGGCGGTGACGTAGCGGCCATCGAGCTTCTCGACCGCCTCGCCGAACGCTTCGAACAGCGCGCGACGGTCAAAGTCACCCGCCGGGCGGCGCAGCACGGCCTTGCCGCCGCCGAGCGGCAGGTGGGCCATGGCGTTCTTGTAGCTCATGCCTTCGGCCAGCCGGAAGGCGTCGCGCATGGCGGCTTCGGGGTCGTCGTACGTCCACAGGCGGCAGCCGCCCGCCGCAGGCCCGCGCGCGGTGGAGTGGATGGCGATGATGCCGTCAAGACCGGCGGCTTCGTCGGACAGGCGGACATATTCGATCGGCGGCATCATGCGCCGGGTCTGGGCAACCATCGTCAAGGCTCCATGCGGGAGTGGTGTTAGCACCCGCATTATGCCGGGAGAGGCGAGGGCGTTCTGACCTCATTTCGACGCTGGCGGGGAAAATCCGACGCGACGAAGGGGGGTGCCTCGTGATATGCGGTGAAAATGACCGGACTTGATCCTTATGAGCGAAAAATTCTCCGCGAACTGCAGCGCGACGCGAATCAGACTACGGCGCAGATCGCCGAGCGGGTGGGCCTGTCCCCCTCGCCCTGCTGGCGGCGGATCGACCGGCTGGAGCGCGAGGGCTTCATCCAGCGCCGCGTGGCGATCGTCGACCGGCACAAGGTGGGGCTCAACGCGCATGTCTTCGTGCAGGTGAAGCTGAACGCCCACGGCCGCGCCAACCTCGACGAATTCGCCGCCAAGATCCGCGAATATCCGGAGGTTCTGGACTGCTACGTGCTGCTGGGCTCGGTCGATTTCATGATCCGGGTGGTCGCCGAGGACATCAGCGCCTATGAGCGCTTCTTCTTCGAGAAACTGTCCCAGCTTCCCGGCGTTCAGGAAATCACCTCGACGGTCGCGCTGTCGGAGATCAAGGCGACGACCGCGTTGCCGATCTGATGGGGCTTCGACAAGCTCAGCCTGAGCGGGATTTTGAAGACCTGCTCTCAATTCCGCTCAGGCTGAGCTTGTCGAAGCCCCCTCGGTACAAGCTGCCAGCGGTTCTGGATGATGAAAGGTATCGGATGTCGCACCCCCTCACGATCGAGCCCACCCCCGAGGCCCCGCAACTGACGGACAAGATGCGCCTCAAGGCCATCGTCGCGGGCTCCGCGGGCAATCTGATCGAGTGGTACGACTTCTACGTCTACGCCTTCACCGCGCTCTATTTCTCCTCCGAGTTCTTCCCCAAGAGCGACGCGCTGGTGCAGGTCATGGCGACCAGCGGCATCTTCGCGGTGGGCTTCCTGATGCGGCCGATCGGCGGGTGGTTCTTCGGGCGCTATGCCGACCGGCACGGGCGGCAGAAGGCGATGGTCGTCTCGGTACTGATGATGGGTGCGGGCGCGCTGCTGATCGCCGCGCTGCCGACATACGCGACGATCGGCGTCGCGGCTCCGGCGCTGCTGCTGGTCGGACGCATGTTGCAGGGCTTCTCGACCGGCGGGCAGTACGGCACGGCGGCGACGTACCTCTCCGAGATCGCCGGGCCGAAACGGCGGGGGTTCTGGTCCTCGTTCCAGTACGTCACCCTGATCGGCGGGCAGCTGACCGCGACTTTGGTGATCCTGGTGCTGCAGCAGCTGCTGGGCGATGCCGGGATGAAGGCGTGGGGCTGGCGCATCGGCTTCCTGATCGGCGCCGTCGCCGCCGGGTGCATCGTGCTGTTGCGCGATCACATGCACGAGACCGCAGACGCCAAGGACCGTGAAGGCGCCGAGGCTGGAAGCCTTGCGGAACTGTTCCGCCACTCGACCCGCGCCTTCCTGATCGTCGCGGCGCTCACGGCAGGCGGCAGCCTGATGTTCTATTCGTTCACCACCTATATGCAGAAGTTCCTCGTCCTCACCGTCGGCATGGCCAAGGAGACGGCGACGCTGATGATGACGGCGGTGCTGATCGTGTTCATGATCCAGCAGCCGCTGATGGGCCTGCTCTCCGACCGGATCGGGCGGCGTAACAACATCGTCGCCTTCGCCGCGCTGGGCGTGGTGTTCACGGTGCCGCTGTTCAGCGCGCTGGCGGTGACGAAAAGCCCGGTCACCGCGTTCCTGCTGATCGCGGCGGGGCTGACGATCTGCAGTTTCTACACCTCCGTCAGCGGGCTGTTCAAGGCGGAGCTGTTCCCCGTCCATGTCCGCGCGCTGGGCGTGGGCCTCGCCTACGGCGTCGCCAACGCGCTGTTCGGCGGCACGGCGGAGAACGTGGCCTTCGCCTTCAAGCAGATCGGCATGGAACACGGCTTCTACTGGTACGTCACTGCGTTCTGCGTGGTGTCGCTCGTGGCGGCGCTTATGCTGCCGGATACCCGCCGCGAAAATCCGCTGGACCGCGTGGCTGCGGCCTAGAGCCTGCATCGTCATTGCGAGCGCAGCGAAGCAATCCAGGGCAGTCTTGCGCCACTCTGGATTGCTTCGCTTCGCTCGCAACGACGAGAAGAAGTGCAATCCAATATCGACATGCGGGACGGTACTATATCCTACCGTGTATAGTTATGCTGCGCACAGTGATGAACATTACTCAACATCGCATGCAATCGTGACGCCGTAGCGCAGGGCAACTTATCCGGGCAGAGTGGGTTGATGGTCACATAGGGCGCGTCTTGGGCAAGGAAGGCGTGAACCGGCTGCGGTTTTGCCGTGGTCGTCCCTTAAAAGAAAGCATCACCCATGACGGAAGGATACGGAGCGATCTCTCGGCGCGACGTTCTCAAGACCAGTGCGACGGGCGCGGCGATCGCCGGTTCGCTCGGCCCGGGCAACGTGGCGATGGCGCAGGCCCAGACCGCCGCGCCGCCGCATGCCGCCGTCAGCCTCAAGATCAACGGCAAGGCGACCCGGCTGGAGCTGGACACCCGCACCACGCTGCTCGATGCCCTGCGCGAGCATGTGAAGCTGACCGGCACCAAGAAGGGCTGCGACCACGGCCAGTGCGGCGCCTGCACGGTCATCGTCAACGGCCGCCGCATCAACTCGTGCCTGACCCTGGCGGTGATGCACGAGGGTGACGAGGTAACCACCATCGAAGGCCTCGGCAGCCCCGACAACCTGCACCCGATGCAGGCCGCCTTCGTCGAGCATGACGGCTACCAGTGCGGCTACTGCACGCCGGGCCAGATCTGCTCGGCCGTCGCGGTGCTGGAGGAAATCCGCGCCGGCGTGCCCAGCCACGTCACGGCCGACGTCTCCAAGCCCTCGCCGATGACGACAACCGAGATGCGCGAACGCATGAGCGGCAACATCTGCCGCTGCGGCGCCTACTCCAATATCGCCGAGGCCATGGCTCAGGTCGCAGGAGTAAAGGCATGAGGCCGTTCACCTATGAGCGCGCCACGAGCGCGCAGGATGCGGCTGCGAAAGTCGCCGCGACGCCGGGCGCGCGCTTCATCGCGGGTGGCACGAACCTGCTCGACCTGATGAAGCTGGAGATCGAGACGCCGACGCACCTGATCGACGTCAACGGCCTCGGTATGGATAAAATCGAAGCTATAGACGGCGGCGGCCTGCGCATCGGTGCGCTGGTCCGCAACACCGACCTCGCCGCCGATGCGCGCGTGCGCAAGGATTACGGCGTGCTCACCCGCGCGCTCGTCGCGGGGGCGTCGGGCCAGCTGCGCAACAAGGCGACGACGGCGGGCAACCTGCTCCAGCGCACCCGCTGCCCCTATTTCTACGACGTCAACATGCCCTGTAACAAGCGCAAGCCCGGCTCGGGCTGTGCGGCGATCGGCGGTTTCAGCCGTCCGCTCGGCGTGATCGGCACCAGCGACGCCTGCATCGCCACGCACCCCAGCGACATGGCGGTGGCGATGCGCGTGCTCGATGCCTCGGTCGAGACGATCCGCCCCGACGGCACCACCCGCGCCATTCCCATCGCCGACTTCCACACGCTGCCGGGCCAGACCCCGCACGTCGAAACCGCGCTGGAGAAGGGCGAGATGATCATTTCCGTCGCGCTCCCCAAGCCCAAGGGCGGTACGCATATCTATCGCAAGGTTCGCGACCGTGCCTCTTACGCCTTCGCGCTAGTCTCCGTCGCGGCGGTGATCGGCAAGGACGGGAAGGGCGCCGTCGCCCTCGGCGGCGTCGCGCCGAAGCCGTGGCGTGTCGAGGAAGCCGACGCCCTGCTGCCCAAGGGCTCGAAGGCCGTCGCCGAGCGCCTCTTCGCCGGAGCCACCCCGCGCGAGGACAATGCATTCAAGCTGACCCTCGCCCAGCGCACCATCGCGGCGGTTCTTGCGGAGGCAAAGGCATGAAGTTCGACCAACCCGCAGGGACCAACCCGATCGACCGCATGAAGGTCGTCGGCAAGCCCACCACGCGCATCGACGGCCCGCTCAAGGTCACCGGCCATGCGCCTTACGCTTACGAGCATCAGGAACTGCCCGGAAAGCCTGCTTACGGCTACGTCGTCGGCTCAGCGGTGGCGAAGGGCACGATCCGCTCGATGGACACTGCGCGCGCCGAACGCGCGCCGGGGGTGGTCGCCGTGGTCACACACCGCAACGCGGGCAAGATCGCCAAGGGCAACTTCAACACCGCGATGTTGCTCGGCGGCCCGAAGATCCAGCACTACCACCAGGCCATCGCCGTGGTCGTGGCCGAGACGTTCGAGCAGGCCCGCTCCGCCGCCGCGCTGATCGACGTCGATTATGCGCGCGACGGCGGCGCTTTCGACCTCGCCGCCGCCAAGGTGGATGCGCCGGACGCCACCGGCTCCGACGCGCCGACCGCCGTGGGCGACTTCGCCGGGGCCTTCGCCGCGGCGCCGGTGCAGCTCGACCAGATGTACACCACGCCCGACCAGAGCCACGCGATGATGGAGCCGCATGCCACCATCGCCGCGTGGGAGGGCGACAAGCTCACCGTCTGGAGCGCCAACCAGATGGTCGCGTGGGGCGCGGGCGATCTTGCCCGCACGCTGCAGATTCCCCCTGAGAACGTCCGCCTGATTGCGCCTTACATCGGCGGCGGCTTCGGCGGTAAGCTGTTCCTGCGCTCGGACGTGCTCATGGCCTCGCTCGGCGCGAAGGCGGCAAAGCGTCCGGTCAAGGTCGCGCTGCCGCGTCCGTTCATGGGCAACAACACCACGCACCGCCCCGCGACGATCCAGCGCATCCGCCTCGGTGCGACGCAGGACGGCAAGCTGACCGCGATCGGCCACGAAAGCTGGTCGGGCGATCTCGAAGGCGGCGGCCCGGAAAGCGCCACGCAGCAGACCAAGCTGCTCTACGCGGGCGCCAACCGCATGACCGCGCTGCGTCTCGCCGTGCTCGACCTGCCCGAAGCCAACGCCATGCGCGCGCCGGGCGAGGCGCCCGGCCTGATGGCGCTGGAAATCGCCGTCGACGAACTGGCCGAGAAGCTGGGCATGGACCCGGTGAAGCTGCGCGTCATCAACGATACCCAGGTCGATCCCGAAAAGCCCGAGCGCCCGTTCTCGCAGCGCAACCTCGTGCGCTGCCTGGAAGAGGGCGCCGAGCGCTTCGGCTGGGCGCGGCGCAAGGCTCCGGGCCAAGTGCAGGACGGCCGCTGGCTGATCGGCATGGGCGTGGCGGCGGCGTTCCGCAACAACCTCAACATGAAGTCCGGCGCGCGCGTCCGCCTCAGCCCCTCGGGGCAGGTGACGGTCGAGACCGACATGACCGACATCGGCACCGGCACTTACACCATCATGGCGCAGACGGCGGCCGAGATGATGGGCGTGCCGCTCGCCAAAGTGACGGTGAAGCTGGGCGATTCCTCGTTCCCGGTCTCGGCCGGATCGGGCGGGCAGTGGGGTGCGAACTCCTCGACGGCGGGGCTCTATGCGGCCTGCGTCAAGCTGCGAGAGGCGATCGTCACCAAGCTGGGCCTCGGGCCGGGCGAGGCGGTGTTCGAGAACGGTCAGGTCCACGTCGGCAACCGCGTCGCCGACATTGCCGCTGCGGCCAAGGGCGGCGAGATCGTGGTGGAAGACTCGATCGAGTTCGGCGATCTCGGCAAGAAGTTCCAGCAGTCCACCTTCGGCGCGCACTTCGTCGAGGTGGCGGTGGACCGCTACACCGGCGAGACGCGCGTGCGGCGCATGCTGGCGGTCTGCGCGGCGGGCCGCATCCTCAACCCCACGGCGGCGCGCAGCCAGGTCATCGGCGCGATGACCATGGGCGTGGGCGGCGCGCTGATGGAGGAACTGGCGGTCGATAAGCGCTTCGGCTTCTTCGTCAACCACGACCTTGCGGGTTACGAAGTCCCGGTCCACGCCGACATTCCGCATCAGGAGGTCGTGTTCCTCGACGAGGCGGACGACAAGGTCTCTCCCATGAAGGCCAAGGGCGTGGGCGAACTGGGCCTGTGCGGCGTCGGCGCGGCGGTCGCGAACGCGATCTACAACGCCACCGGCGTGCGTGTGCGCGCCTATCCAATCACGCTGGACAAGCACCTCGACAAGCTGGGCGAAGTGGTCTGAATCCTCCCCCGACGGGGGAGGGGGACCATGCGAAGCATGGTGGAGGGGCACAGGCGGCTAACGTGACCTCTCGTAATCTGAGAGTGGCCCTCCACCACCTTTCAGGTGGTCCCCCTCCCCGCTTGCGGGGAGGAATTGAAGCGGCGCGCTTTGCGGCCTACGCTGGGGCCATCATCTTCAGGACACACCCGTAAATGCCCTTCCGGCGTTCCGATCTTGCCGACCTTTCGTATTTCCTTGCCATCGCGCGGCACCGCAATTTCCGCAAGGCAGCGACCGAACTGGGCGTCAGCGCCTCGGCGCTCAGCCATTCGCTGCGCGGGCTGGAGGAGCGGCTCAAGGTCCGCCTCGTCAACCGCACCAACCGCTCGGTCACGCTGACGGCGGCGGGCGAGGACCTGCAGGCCGCCATCCGCGACCCCTTCGCCGCGATCCACGAAGCCGAGGATCTGCTCAACCTCCACCGCGATGCCCCCACCGGCCGCGTGCGCCTCAACGTCCCGGACGAGGCGGCGATGCGGATGCTGGCGCCGGTGCTGCCCGAATTCGTGGCGCGCTACCCCGACGTGGAACTCGATATCAGCGTGGACAACACGATGGTGGACGTGATCGAGGCGGGCTTCGACGCAGGCATCCGCTTCGGCGGCACCGTGCCCGAGGACATGATCGCCCAGCGCCTTTCACCCGATTTTCGCTGGGTGGTGGCAGGCGCGCCCGCCTACTTCGCAAAGCACGGCGAGCCGCAGCATCCCGAGGACCTCATGCACCACCAGTGCATCCGCCTGCGGCTCGGCAACGGGCGCATGTACAACTGGGATTTCGACCGGGGCGAGGAGTCTCTCGCGCTGGCGGTGCCCGGCGGCATCATCGTCGACAACGGCAGCGTCAGCCGCGCATTGGCCCTGAGCGGCATGGGCCTGATGTACGCGGCGGAACCGGCCATCGCTCCGCTGCTGGCCGACGGTTCATTGCGCGCGGTGCTGCAGGAGTGGGCCTCGCCGGGGCCGGGCTACTTCATCTATTATTCCAGCCGCCGCCAGGTGCCGAGGGGCCTTCGCCTGCTGATCGACCTGATCCGCGAGATGAAGCCGCTGGGGTGAGCAGACCCTTCGACAAGCTCAGGGTGAGCGGAATTGGTGTAAACCTTCCAATCCGCTCAGGCTGAGCTTGTCGAAGCCCCATCGGGAAAGACTGCGCCCGCCTCAATAATCCTCGGTGTCGATCGAGGCGTTCATGGTCGGCGAATAGCGGTGACCGCTGACCGTCTGCTGGTTGATGATCTCTCCGGCGCGCGCGATCACCTCCGGTGCGATGTCCAGCGTCATCGTCCCGTGGTTCTGGTCGAAGTGCGCGATCGAACGGGTGCCGGGGATCGCATGCAGGTGCTCGCCCTGCGCCAGTACCCAGGCCAGCGACAGCTGCGCAGGCGTCGCCCCGGCTTCTGCGGCGAGGGCGGCAAGCTGCTCGATCAGCGCGAGGTTGGCGGGCCAGTGCTCTGCCGAGAAGCGCGGCATGCTCAGGCGGATGTCCTTGCCGCCGAGTTGCTCGGGCGCGGTGATCTCACCGCACAGCGCGCCGCGCCCGACCGGGGAGAACGCGACCAGCGCGATGCCGAGTTCGCGCGTGGTGTCCAGCACGCCCAGCTCGACGTTGCGGGTCCAGAGCGAATATTCGGTCTGCACCGCCGCCATCGGATGCACCGCGTGCGCCTCGCGGATATGCGCGCTCGACCATTCGGAGACGCCGTAGGAACCGATCTTGCCTGCCTCGATCAGCCGGGCCATCGCGCCGACCGAATCCGCGATCGGCGTGTCGCGGTCGAGCCGGTGCATGTAGAACAGGTCGACATGGTCGGTGCCCAGCCGCTTGAGGCTGGCGTCGATCGAGGCGGCGATGCTCTCCGGGCGGCAGTCGGTGCCGCGACGCTCGCCTTCCAGCACGATGCCGGTCTTGGTGGCGAGGAAAAATTCGTCGCGCCGGTCCATGATCGCCTCGCGCAGGGTCTCCTCGCTGACGCCCATGCCGTAGATGTTGGCGGTATCGAAATGGTCGCACCCGGCGTCGAGCGCGTGGCGGAACAGCGAAACAGCATCCGCGCGGCTGGGGGCCTCACCGTAGGCCCAGGCGATGTTCATGCAGCCGAGGCCGATGGCGGCGACTTCGCGGCCGGCGAGAAGGCGTTTGGTCATGGGGTATCCTGTATTCCGGGGAACCGCAGAGGTCGGCCAAATCACCTGGCCAGTCAAGCGCGTGGGACGCAGCAAGCTTGCAGAGATTGCATGTAAATATATGCAACTAAGTCGCAATAGCGATGGACATGATGAACTTGTGCCTTATCTAACCCGCTGACGACATTGTATGAGCGAAGGAGGTCTCGAAGCCATGGAAACCCGCCGCGAATCCGACAGCATCGGTGAAATCGACGTACCCGCCAGTGCCTACTGGGGGGCGCAGACCCAGCGCTCGATCGAGAACTTCCCCTTCGGCGAGACCGAGCGCATGCCGATCGCCATCGTCCATGCCCTGGCGCTGGTAAAGCAGGCGGCGGCGCGGGTGAATCGCAAGCACGGGCTCGACGCGAAAGTGGCCGATGCCATCGAGAGCGCCGCGCAGGAAATCGTTTCGGGCAAGCTCGACGACCAGTTCCCGCTGGTGATCTGGCAGACCGGCTCGGGCACGCAGTCCAACATGAACGTCAACGAGGTGATCGCGGGCCGCGCCAACGAGATCCTGACCGGTACGCGCGGCGGCAAGTCGCCGGTCCATCCCAACGACCACGTGAACATGGGCCAGTCCTCGAACGATAGCTTCCCCACCGCGCTTCATGTGGCGGCGGCGCGCGCGGCGACGGACAAGCTCTACCCTGCGATGGCGCAACTGCACGCCTCGCTTCAGGCCAAGTCGGAGGCGTGGAAGGACATCGTCAAGATCGGCCGCACCCACCTGCAGGACGCGACGCCGGTGACGCTGGGGCAGGAATTCTCCGGCTACGTCCAGCAGCTCCACCTCGCGCGCGGCCGCATCGAACCGGCCGTCTCGGGCGAAGTGAGCGCGCTGGCGCAGGGCGGCACGGCGGTCGGCACCGGGCTGAACGCGGTGCCGGGCTTCGACGTCGACGTGGCGGCCGAACTCGCCAGCCTCACCGGCCTTCCGTTCCGCACTGCCGAGAACAAGTTCGAGGCGCTCGCCTCCAACGATCCGCTGGTGCACTTGTCCTCCACGCTGGCGACGCTGGCGGTGGCGCTGACCAAGATCGCCAACGACGTGCGCTGGCTGGGCTCCGGCCCGCGTTCGGGCCTTGGCGAACTGGACCTGCCCGCGAATGAGCCTGGCAGCTCGATCATGCCGGGCAAGGTCAACCCGACCCAGTGCGAGATGCTGACGATGGTGTCCGCGCAGGTCATCGGCAACCATCAGGCGGCCACCATCGGCGGGTTGCAGGGCGCGTTCGAACTCAACGTGTTCAAGCCGCTGATCGGGGCGGCGGTGATCCGCTCGATCGACTTGCTTTCGGTCGGCATGGTCAGCTTCGCCGAGCGCTGCATCGACGGGATCGAGCCCAACCGCGCGCGGATCGCCGAACTGCTCGACCGCTCGCTGATGCTGGTGACGGCGCTGGCGCCCGAGATCGGCTACGACAACGCCGCCAAGATCGCCAAGCACGCGCATGCCGAGGGCCAGACGCTCAAGCAGGCGGCGCTGGAACTGGGGCTGGTGGACGAAGCGACCTTCGACCGCGTGGTGCGGCCCGAAACGATGGTGTGAGTGGCGAAGGGGGGAGGGCGCTTCCCCCCTTTTTTCGTCATTGCGAGCGAAGCGAAGCAATCCAGCGTGGCTTAGTACTGCCCTGGATTGCTTCGCTTCGCTCGCAATGACGAGACTGGAATGGGGTTGGTGCTCTCATTTTTGCAACGATCTGTTCCGATCATTGCGTTTGATCGCGCAGGTCTGGCAAGGCAGTTAGGACCCGGGTGCGGGGCGTGGACTTTGACGGTCGCGCGGCGCACCTTCCTGACCCTTCCGACCGCGCGAGACCATGGCCGAACACCCCGCCAATTCCCCACGTCCTGAAGTCCCGCAGGGCGAAGCGGAGATAGCCGCCGCGGCGGCCGCGCGCGCCTTGCCGATCCTGCCCGAGTGCGCTCCGGGTGTCGTCGCCAATCTTGCGTTGCTGGCGCGCCATGTCCGCACGATGCGCGGCGAACCGGCATGAGGGCGATCACGCAAACCGCCACTGCCGTGCGCGCCGGGACGCTCAGCGCCCGCGCCTTGGTGGAAGAGGCGCTGATCGCCCTGGTCGCCGACGAGCATGTAGCCGTCACCCGCGTCCTGCACGACCGTGCCCGTGCCGAGGCCGACGCGATCGATGCGATGGTGGCTGCCGGGCGCGATCCGGGGCCGTTGGCGGGCGTGCTCTATGGTGTGAAGGACCTGTTCGACCTCGCAGGGCTGCCGACCACGGCAGGCTCCACGATCTACGTCGATGCCGCCCCCGCCACGTCCGACGCCGAGGCAGTGGCCAGGCTCAAGGCGGCGGGCGCGATCTGCCTCGCCACCCTCAACATGGACGAGTTCGCCTACGGCTTCGCGACGATCAACGCGGCTTACGGCACGACCCGCAATCCTCACGATCCCTCCCGCCTCGCAGGCGGTTCCTCGGGCGGCTCGGCTGCGGTCGTCGCGGCCGGGCTGCTCGCTTTCGCGCTGGGATCGGACACCAACGGTTCGATCCGCGTGCCCGCCAGCTTGTGCGGGCTCTATGGCCTGAAACCCACGCACGAGGGCCTGCCGCTGGGCGGCGTGTTTCCCTTCGCCGAGAGCTTCGACGACATCGGCCCCTTCACTCGCTCGGTGGAGGATATGGCGCTGGTCTGGCAGGTACTCGCAGGGCGCGAGCCCGCAAGCCGCAGCGAGTTTCGCATCGCCCGCCTCGGCGGCCGTTTCCGCGAGAACGCGCAAGGCGAGCAGCTTGCCGCCATCGATGCCATCGCCCCCGATGCACCGCTGATCGAACTGCCCGAGATTGCTCGCGCGCGCTCTGCCGCCTTCATCATCACCGCCTATGAGGGCGGCACGCTTCACCGCCAGGCGCTGGCGGTGAATGCGATGGGTTTCGACCCGCAGGTCCGCGACCGCCTGCTGGCCGGTGCCCTGCTGCCCGATGCGCTTTACGAGGAGGCGCAGGCATTCCGCGCCGAATACCGCGCCCGGATCGAGGCACTGGTGGCCGATTACGACGTGCTGCTCGCCCCGGCGACGCCGACTTTCGCGCCGCCGATCGCCGATCCGCGCATCCTGATCGATGGCGCGCCGTCTCCGGCGCGGGCGGATCTGGGCATTCATACCCAGCCGATCACCTTCACGGCATTGCCGTCGCTGGCGGTTCCGCTCTACCGGCCGGGCATGCTGCCGATCGGCCTGCAACTGATCGGCGGACCAGGGCGAGAGCCCGACCTGTTCGCCTTCGCCGCCATGCTCGAAGCGAACGGGACGATCGGATTTTCCATGCCGCTGGGGGCGGCGCGTATTATTGATTTTACGCCGCCTGTGGCGGCGAGGGGGTAACAGGCGTGACGCAGACCGCAACCACCATCGAGGCACCGGAGGTCGTGCCCTCCGGCAAGCTCGACCGCTACTTTGCGCTGACCGCGCGCGGCACCACCGCGCGCACGGAAGTGCTGGCGGGCATGACCACGTTCCTGACGATGGCCTACATCGTGCTCGTCAACCCGGCGATCCTGGGCAGCGCGGGCATGCCGGTCGCCTCGGTGGCGGCGGCGACGTGCTTTGCGGCGGCCTTCGCCTCGATCCTGATGGGCTTCGTGGCCAACACCCCGCTGGCGCTGGCGCCGGGCATGGGGCTGAATGCCTACTTCAGCTTCACCGTCGTGCAGCAGATGGGCGTGCCCTGGCCGGTGGCGCTGGGCTGCGTATTCATTTCGGGCGTCGCTTTCCTGCTGCTGACGCTGACGGGCATCCGCCAGCTGATCGTCACCTCGATCCCGCAGTACCTCTTCGCGGCGGTGGCGGGCGGCATCGGTCTGTTCATCGGCTTCATCGGCCTCAAGGATTCCGGCATCGTGGTCGCCAACCCGGCGACGTTCGTGGCGCTTGGCGACCTGAAGGCGCCCGGAGCGGCGCTGGCGCTGTTCGGCCTGCTGGTCATCGGCGCGTTGTCGGTGTGGAACGTGCGCGGGGCGATGCTGATCGGCATCCTCGCCACCACCGTCGTCGGCTGGATCGCCGGCATGGTCTCGATCAGCCCCGAGCCGTACTCGCTCTCGGCGCTGACCGGGACCGCGTTCCAGCTCGATCTTGCTGGCGTCTTCGGGCTTTCCGGCAAGCATGGCCTCGGCCTGCTGGAGATCCTGTTCGTCTTCCTCTTCGTCGACCTGTTCGACAATATCGGCACCCTCGTCGCCGTCACCAAGCGCGCCGGGCTGATGGACGCGGCAGGACGCATTCCGGGTCTCAACCGCATCCTCGTGACCGACGCGGTCGCCACGATGGTCGGCTCGATGGCGGGCACCAGTACCGTCACCAGCTATGTCGAGAGCGCTGCGGGCGTGCAGGTCGGCGGACGCACGGGTCTGACTTCGGTGGTCACCGGCGTGCTGTTCCTCGCGATGATGTTCGTGGCGCCTTACGCGCAGGTGATCCCGCTGGCCGCGACCGCGCCCGCACTCATCATCGTCGGCGGCCTGATGCTGCTGCCGCTGACCGAAGTGGAATGGGAAGACCCGCTCGCGGCGATCCCCGCGTTCCTGACGGTAGCGATGATCCCGCTGACGTTCTCGATCGCCAACGGCCTTGCCTTCGGCATCACCGCCCACGCCGTGCTCAAGATCGTACGCGGGACGATCACGAAGAAGGACGGCTTCCTGCTGGTGCTGGCGCTGCTGTTCGTCGCCCGCTTCGTGTGGATGGGCGGCGCCTGATGCGCGGCGTCATCGCCTCGGCTCTTGCCCTCGTCGCCCCGTGCCTCTCTGCGCCTGCGCTGGCGGACGAGCGGCTGGACCTCACCCCCCGTACCTTGGTGATGACGGCCTATCAGCCCGAATGGAACGCGCTGGTCCATGCCGTGAGCGAGCAGAAGGAACATAGCCTCAACGGCTCTACCTACCTCACGGGTACGCTGGAGGGCAAACCGGTGCTGCTGATGCAGAGCGGCGTGTCGATGGTGAACGCGGCGATGAACACCCAGCTGGTGATCGACCGCTTCACCGTGAAGCGCATCGTCTTTTCCGGCATCGCGGGCGGTGTCGATCCGTCACTGACGATCGGCGACGTCATCGTGGCGGAGGACTGGGGCCAGTACCTGGAAGTCAACTTCGCGCGCAAGAACGGGCGCAAGGGCTGGAAATCGCCCGAGGCCGTCCTGCCCGAAGCGCCCGGCAACTGGAACTTCATCTTCCCGCGCGGGGTGACGGTGCCCAATGCCGCTACCCCGTCGAAGCGGTTCTTCACCTTCGCGATGGACCCGGCATTGCTGGATCTGGCGCGCAAGGTCGCGCCGACGATCGCGATGGAACGCTGCGTGCCGCCTTCGGAGCACCAGCTTCCCGGCAGCGAGCTGTGCCTCGCCAAGCCGCCCAAGGTCGTCGTCGGCGGCACCGGGGTCAGCGCGGGGGTCTATGCCGACAATGCCGAGTTCCGCGAGTATCTCTACAAGGCCTGGCACGCCCGCGTGCTGGACATGGAGAGCGGGGCGGTGGCGCAAGTCGCCTATGCCAATCAGGTGCCGACGATCGTGTTCCGATCCTTGTCGGACCTTGCCGGCGGCGACAAGCACAAGAACATGGAGGACACGTACGAGCGCCTTGCCTCGGTGAACTCCGCCCACGTGGTGCGCGCCTTCGTGGCGGCGCTTCCGGACTGAGAGGTTCTATGCAGACCGTAACCGCCAGCAACGGCATCGCCACCGCGCCGCACTTCCTCGCCGCGCAGGCGGGCCGCGACGTGCTTGCCGACGGCGGCAGTGCGGTGGAGGCGTGCGTCGCCATCGCCGCGACGCTGGCCGTCGTCTACCCGCACATGACCGCGATCGGCGGCGACGGCTTCTGGGTGATTCGCGAGCCGGACGGCACCGTGCACTCGATCCACGGCTGCGGCGGCGCGGCGGCGACGGCCGACCTGTCGCTCTATGCCGGGCTGGAGGCGGTGCCGACGCGCGGGCCTCTGGCGGCGAATACGGTGGCGGGGACGATCTCCGGCTGGGCGGCGGCGCTGGAGGCGGATTACTGCACCTTGCCGCTTGAGCGGCTACTGCGCGATGCGATCGCCTATGCTGAGAACGGCGTGTCGATGACGAAGGGCGGCGCGGCCATCGCGGCGGGGAAGGGCGACGAACTGCGCGGCCAGCCCGGCGCCTACGCCGCGACCTTCGAGCCGGAAGGCCGCCCGTTGGCCGAGGGCGACACGCTGCGTCTCCCCGCGTTGGCGCAGACCTTGCGCAAGCTGGCCGCGAACGGGCTGCAGGATTTCTACACCGGCGAACTGGCCGCTCTGATCGCCGCTGATCTGCAGGCGTTAGGCAGCCCGGTCTCCGCCGCGGACCTCGCCGCGCACAAGGCGACCCGGCCCGATCCGCTGCATACCCGCGTCGGCGGTGCGACGCTCTACAACGCGACGCCGCCGACGCAGGGCTTCGCCTCGCTGCTGATCCTGGCGCTGTTCGACCGGCTCAAGGCGGATGCCCCCGAAGGTTTCGATCACGTCCACGGCCTTGTCGAGGCGACCAAGCAGGCGTTCCTGCTGCGCGACGTGCATGTCGGCGATCCGGCGTACACGGACTTCGACTTTCAGGCGCTGCTCTCCGACCCTGCGGCGCTGGACGAACTCGCCGCGCGGATCGGCCCGGCCAAGGCGCTGGAATGGCCGCAGCCGCCGCAGTGGGGCGATACCTGCTGGTTCGGCGCCGCCGATGCCGAGGGCCGGGTGGTGTCGTGCATCCAGTCCACCTATTTCGAGTTCGGCTCGGGCCTCGTGCTGCCGCAGACCGGCATCACCTGGCAGAACCGGGGCAGCTCGTTCCGCCTTGCCGAGTCCGGCTGGAATGCCCTGAAGCCCGGGCGCAAGCCGTTCCATACGCTTAACCCGGCACTGGCGGTGTTCGAGGACGGGCGCGTCATGGCCTATGGCACGATGGGCGGCGAGGGCCAGCCGCAGACGCAGGCGGCGCTGTTCACGCGCTATGCCCGTTTCGGAATGGACCTGCAGGACGCCATCAGCGCCCCGCGCTGGCTGCTCGGCCGGACCTGGGGGGACGTCACGACCTCGCTCAAGCTGGAGGATGGTTTCGACGAAGCGCTCTATGCGCAGCTGACCGATGCCGGCCACGACGTCGAGCGCGTCGGTGGGCTGACCGCGACGATGGGGCATGCGGGTGCGGTGGTGCGCCTGGCGGGCGGTTCGTTCGAGGGCGCATCCGACCCCCGCAGCGATGGCGAGGCAGCGGGATGGTGAGCTACGCTCGGCCTTATTTTACACCCCGTCACCCTGAACTTGTTTCAGGGTCCATCGGGCCGCTTGGCTCGGACGGCCAAGACACAATGCGGTGCCGTCGGCTTGGGTTTTCAAGTGCAGGATACGCCGCGAAATGGACCCTGAAACAAGTTCAGGGTGACGCCGTATTGATGGCCACGTGGTGTCCGGAGCATATCGCATGACCGCCCTCGACATCCCCGGTGGCACCCGCGCTGTCGCACGGTGCGATGCCTTGCGGACAGCGCCCTACAGCGACATGGAGGGCGGCCTGTTCCGCGCCTACCTCACCCCGGCCTATGCCGCCGCGCAGGAGCAACTGGGCCGGTGGATGGAGGCCGCAGGCATGCGCGTCCACGTCGACGCCGCCGCCAATCTGGTGGGCCGCTATGACGGCCACCTCGGCCATGCCCCGGCGCTGGTGATCGGCAGCCACCTCGATTCCGTGCGTGACGCAGGGCCTTACGACGGCCCGCTGGGCATCATGCTCGGCATCGAGGCGGTCGCCGCACTCCATGCCGAAGGGCGCCGACTGCCGTTCCCGATCGAGGTCTATGCCTTCGGCGACGAGGAAGGATCGCGCTTTCCCGCCGCGATGCTGACGAGCCGTGCGGTGGCCGGGACCCTCGATGCCGCCGCGCTCGATATCACGGATACGGCGGGTGTGACGCTGGCCGAGGCGCTCGTCACTACGCCCGACTATCTCACCGCCGCCCGCGCGCCCGATACCACGCTGGCCTACCTCGAAGCGCATATCGAGCAGGGGCCGGTGCTGGAGGCGGACGGCCTGGCCGTCGGCACCGTCACCGGCATCGCCGCGCAGCTGCGCTACCGCGTCACCGTCAAGGGCATGGCCGGGCATGCAGGCACCGCGACGATGCGCCTGCGCCGCGATGCGCTGGCGGGTGCGGCGGCGATGGTGCTGTCGGTGGAGCAGATCGCCCGCGCGGACAACTCCGACGTCGTCGCCACCGTCGGCGTGCTGGAGGCGCTGCCTGGCGCCCCCAACGTCATCCCCGGCGAGGTCCGCTTCACCATAGACGTTCGCTCGGGCGCGGAAGAACGGCGCAACGCGGTGGCCGAGGCGATCCTCGCGCGGATCGGGGAAATCGCCGAGGCGCGGGCGCTGGAACTGGCCGTCAGCCTGACCCACGACCTTGCCGCCAGCCCCAGCGATCCCGCGCTGATGGATCTGATGGACGATGCGCTGGCCGCCGCCGGGCAGCCGGTGCGCCGCCTCGTCTCGGGCGCGGGGCACGATGCCATGAACATGGCCGCGTTGTGCCCCACCGCCATGCTGTTCATCCGGTGCCGCGAAGGCATCAGCCACAATCCGGCCGAGCATGTCGAGCCTGCCGATGCGGAGATCGCGTTGCGGGTAATGCTCGGTTTCATAGACCGCCTTGGAGATTCCTTTGTCGCTTGATCCGCAGCTCTTTGGAGAAATCGACCCGCCCCAGCGCCTGCTGATGGGGCCGGGGCCGATCAACGCCCACCCGCGCGTGTTGCGGGCGATGAGCGCCGACTTGCTCGGCCAGTTCGATCCCGAGATGACCGGGTTCATGAACCAGGTCATGGCACTCTACCGCCCGATCTTCGGGACGCAGAACCAGTGGACGATGCTGGTCGACGGCACCGCCCGCGCCGGGATCGAGGCGGCGCTAGTCAGCCTCGTCGCGCCGGGCGACGTGGTGCTGGTGGTCAACTTCGGCCGCTTCGGCCTGCTTCTGACGGAAATCCTCCAACGCATCGGCGCGATCATCGAGACGGTCGAGGCGCCCTGGGGCGAAGTTGTGCCCATGGAGCGCATCGCCGAGGCCATCGCCCGCTGTCACCCCAAGATCGTGGCGACCATCCACGGCGACACCTCGACGACGATGGCGCAGCCGCTCGAAGGCTTCGGCGAACTGTGCCGCCGGGCGGGCGCGCTGTCCTACGTCGATGCCACCGCAACGATCGGCGGCATGGAACTGGCGGCGGATCGCTGGGATGTCGATGTGGTCACCGGGGGCTTGCAGAAGTGCCTCGGCGGTCCCTCGGGATCGGCCCCGATCACGATCTCGGACCGCGCCGCCGAGCACATCGGCAAGCGCCGCCATGTCGAGCAGGGCATCCGCAGCGCCGGGACGGTGGACGGCGCCGGGCCGCGCATCGGCTCCAACTACTTCGACCTCGCCATGATAATGGATTACTGGTCCGAGAAGCGCCTGAACCACCACACCGAGGCGACCTCGATGCTCTATGCCGCCCGAGAATGCGCGCGCATCGTGCTGGGCGAGGGGCTTGAGGCGCGCTATGCCCGCCATGCCTCGGCGGGCCGGGCAATGACGGCGGGCCTGCGCGCGATGGGGCTGACGGTGTTCGGCGACGACCGCTATCGCATGACCAACGTGACCGGCGTGTACATCCCCGAGAGCGTCGATGGCGAGGCCGTGCGCGGGGCCATGCGCGAGCTGTTCGAGATCGAGATCGGCACCGCTTTCGGCCCGCTTCAAGGCAAGATCTGGCGCATCGGCGCGATGGGTTACAACGCGATGAAGCACAAGGTGCTGCTGACGCTGGCGGCGCTGGAATCGTGTCTGGTGATGCAGGGTTTCGCGCTGCCGATGGGCGCGGCGGTTCCGGCGGCCATCGCGGCGTGGGAGGCATGAGGATGGGATCGCCATTCCTCCCCGGCACGGGGAGGGGGACCACCCGCAGCATGGTGGAGGGGCACGCGCCGCGCGGCCTGACCTTCCGTAATGCGCCTGTGCCCCTCCACCACCCTGCGGGTGGTCCCCCTCCCCGTACCGGGGAGGACGCATGAGCGCCCGCGACCTCATCGGCTACGGCCAGACCCCGCCCGACCCGCAGTGGCCCGGCGGCGCGCGCGTGGCAGTGCAGTTCGTCGTCAATTACGAGGAAGGCGCCGAGAACTCGGTGCTGAACGGCGACAAGGGCTCCGAGGCGTTCCTGTCCGAAATGGTCGGCGCGGGCAGCCACCCGGACCGGGCGATGGCGATGGAAAGCCTCTACGAATACGGCAGCCGCGCCGGCTTCTGGCGCCTCCACCGCCTGTTCACCGAGCGCGACCTGCCCGTCACCGTATTCGGCGTGGCCAAGGCGATGGAGATGAATCCCGACGCGGTCGCGGCGATGCTGGCGGCGGACTGGGAGATCGCCAGCCACGGTCTGCGCTGGATCGACTACCAGTACCAGCCCGAGGACGTCGAACGCGCGCACATCGCCGAGGCCATCGCGCTCCACGAAAAGCTTACCGGCCAGCGCCCGTTCGGCTGGTATCAGGGCCGGACCTCGCCCAACACCGCGCGGCTGGTGGCCGAGGAGGGTGGCTTCACCTACGACGCGGACAGCTACGCCGACGATCTGCCGTACTGGGATACGAAGTACGGCAAAGCTCAGCTGATCGTGCCCTACACCCTCGACGTCAACGACATGAAGATCGTCGCGCTCAACGGCTTCACCGAGGGCGAGCAGTTCTTCCGCCACATGCGCGACACCTTCGACCAGCTTCGCGAAGAAGGTGGAAGGATGATGTCGGTCGGTCTGCACGCCCGCATCGCCGGCAAGCCTGGGCGCGCGCGGTGGCTGGCGCGGTTCCTCGATCATGTCACCGCCAGCGGCGACGCCTGGGTGGCGCGGCGCATCGACATCGCGCGGCACTGGATGGAGGTGCATCCTCATGCGGATCGATGACCCAGTCCTCCTCGCCGAAGTCACCCACGCCTTCCACGCCTACGAGACGGCGCTGATGGCGGACGACATCCCGGCGATGGACGCGCTGTTCCACGATGCGCCCACCACCAACCGCTACGGCGTGGGGGAAGTGCTCTATGGCATCGAGGAAATCCGCGCGTTCCGAAAGGGACGCGGCGGGTCTCCGCAGCGCAAGCTGGGGAAGGTCGCGATCACCGTCTACGGCGATACCTTCGCCACCGCCGATGCCGAATTCTTCCGCGAAGGCTCCGCCCCTGAAGCTGCTGGCCGCCGGGGTCGCCAGACGCAATCGTGGGTGCGCTTTGCGGACGGCTGGAAGGTCGTTTCCGCTCATGTCAGCCTTGAGGGGAGCACATCGTGACCGCGCTGTTCGAACACAGCCCCTGGGTGGAAGAGCGCGCCGACGCACGGCCGTCTTCCGGCGATCGTCATGCCGATCTGATGGCGGTCCTGTATGCCGCTAGCCCGGACGAGCAACTCGCGCTGATCCGCGCCCACCCGGAACTGGCGGGCAAGGCCGCGATCGACCGCACCCTGACCGAGGCCAGCACCGCCGAGCAGGCCAGCGCCGGGCTCGACCGCCTGACCCCTGAGGAATACGCCGAGTTCCACCGCCTGAACGCCGCTTACCGCGCAGCGTTCGACTTCCCTTTCATCATCTGCGTGCGCCTGACCGACAAGGCTGGTATCCTCGCCGCGATGGACCGCCGCCTCGCGAACGACCGCGAGACCGAAGTGGCGACCGCGCTGGAGCAGATCGGCGAAATCGTGCGCCTGCGCCTGGAAGACATGACATGACTGACAAGATCGGCCTTCCTGCGCTCGAGGCGCAGCTCGCCCGCGAGCTGGAGTTGATCGGCTTCGCTCGCCCCGAATGGGTGCGCCCGCGCAGCGTCGAGGGCGCGCCGGTGCTCGATGTCGCGGTGATCGGTGGGGGGCAGTGCGGCCTCTCCGCCGCATTGGGCCTGAGGCGCGAAGGCGTGATCAACGTGCGCGTCTTCGACGAAAACGAAGCCGGGTTCGAAGGGCCCTGGGAAACGTATGCGCGCATGGTCACGCTGCGCACGCCCAAGCATCTGAACCCGATCGATTTCGGCGTGCCCTCGCTGACCTACCGCGCCTGGTGGGAAGCGCAGCATGGCGCGGCGGGCTGGCAGGCGGTCGACAAGATCGCGCGCGGCGACTGGATGGAGTATCTGCGCTGGTATCGCCGCGTGCTCGACCTGCCGGTGGAGAACGGCGCGAAGCTCCAGCGGATCGAGCCGGTCACGGCGCATGGCGTGCATTGCCTGCACTTCGCTGACGGCAGCGTGGCGCTGGCGCGCAAGGTGGTGCTGGCCACCGGCATCCAGGGCGGCGGCGAATGGCACACCCCGGCGGTGGTGCGCGACAACCTGCCCCGGCACTTGTGGGCGCACACCAGCGAGCCGATCGACTTCGCGGCACTGCAAGGCAAACGCATCGGCGTGCTGGGCGGCGGTGCCTCGGCCTTCGACAACGCCAACTTCGCCCTGACGCAGGGCGTGGCGGCGGCGGAAGTGTTCATGCGCCGCAAGGAACTGCCCCGCATCAACCCGATCCGCTTCATGGAGCGCGTCGGCTTCACCGCTCGCTACCCGGCGCTGGACGATCAGACCAAATACGCGGCAATGGACGCTTTCCTCGGTCACAACCAGCCGCCGACGAACGACACCTTCGAGCGCGCGGCGGCATGGCCCGGCTTTGCCCTGCACCTCGGCGCGCCTTGGCTGGACGTGAAGGAACATGACGGGTTGGTGCGTGTCACGACGCCGCACGGGCATCACGACTTCGACTTCGTCGTCGTCTCCACCGGTCTCCTCAGCGATCCCGGCCTGCGTCCCGAACTGGCGGACGTGGCCGACCTCATCGCCCGCTGGTCCGATCGCGTGACGCCTCCGGGCAAGCCCAATGCGCTCATCGATGCTCACCCTTATCTCGGCAACGCTTTCGAGTTCCTGCCGCGCGATGGAGTGGACGGCGCGCCGCTGCACGGATTGTTCGCGTTCAACTATTCGGCGCTGGTGAGCCTGGGGCTCTCGGCCTCGGCACTGTCGGGCCTGCACAATGCGCTGCCCCGGCTGGTCAAGGGCGTGGCCGACCAACTCTTCCTCGACGACCGGGAGGCTCTGGTGGCCGACTTTCTCGACTATGACGAGCATGAATTTCTCGGCCAGTGGCCGCGCGAGGAGGAGACGGTCGCATGAGCAGTCTGTCCACGCACGTCCTCGATACGACTCACGGCGCTCCCGCGACGGGGATTTCCCTGTGTCTCGAAACCGGGTCGGGCACGATCCTGTTCACCGGCGAGACCAATGCCGACGGTCGCTGCCCGGGTCTCCCGGCGCTGCCGACCGGCACGTATCGCCTGACTTTCGCGGTGGCCGCCTATTTCCGGGGCAAGGGGATCAAGCTGCCCGAGCCGCCGTTCCTCGATCATGTCTCGATCGATTTCGGTATTGCCGACCCCGATGCACATTACCACGTACCGCTGCTGGTCTCGCCTTTCGGCTACTCGACCTACCGGGGCAGCTGACGTGCCGGTGCGCTTCCTTCTTGATGGCGAAGTGGTCGAACTGGACGCGGTCGATCCGACCGCGACGGTGCTCGATCACCTGCGCTACACGATGCGACGCACCGGGACCAAGGAAGGCTGCGCCGAGGGTGACTGCGGCGCCTGCACGGTGCTGGTCGGCTCGCTGGAAGGCGAGGGCGTGGCATGGCGCGCGGTCAATTCCTGCATCCAGTTCCTGCCAATGCTGGACGGCAAGGCGGTTATGACCGTCGAAAGCCTCAAGAACGATACCGGCACGCTCAATGCCTTGCAGGAGACGATGGCCTGCAACGGGAGTTCGCAGTGCGGCTTCTGCACGCCGGGCTTCGTCATGTCGCTGCACGGCCGCACCATCGGCGCGCGCGGCTGCGATCTGCCGGTAGAGGATGTGATCGCGGGCAATTTGTGCCGCTGCACCGGCTATGGTCCGATCATCGAGGCGGGGGAAGGTGCCGGATCTTGCGAGCAGGACGATACGAGGGTGATCGCCGCGCTCAAGGCGCTGGAGGGCAGCGCTTCGGGCGAGTGGCGGGGCCGCCGCTGGTTCGCGCCGCGCACCTGCGATGAACTCGCTGCATTGCTGGCCGAACATCCCGACGCGCGTTTGGTGGCCGGGGCTACCGACGTGGGCCTGTGGGTCACCAAGGGCCTGCGCGATCTGGGCACCGTGATCTTCCTGGGCGGCCTCGCCGAACTCGCGGCGATCGAGGAAAGCGCCGATGCGCTGACCCTCGGTGCAGGCGTGCGTTACGCCGATGCGCATGCGGCGATGGCTCGATTGCACCCGGACCTCGGCGAACTCGTGCGCCGCATCGGGGGGCTTCAGGTACGCAACGCGGGGACCGTGGGGGGCAATATCGCCAACGGTTCGCCGATCGGCGATGGCCCTCCGGCGCTCATTGCGCTTGGTGCCGAACTTACGCTGCGCAGCATGGCGGGGCGGCGGACGATGGCGCTGGAGGACTACTTCCTCGCTTACGGCAAGCAGGATCGGCAGCCTGGCGAGTTCGTCGAATCCGTGCGTATCCCGCGCCCTCCGGCGGATGCGGTGATCCTGATTTCCAAGCTCTCGCGCCGGTTCGACAGCGACATCTCGGCGGTCTGCGGCGCCTTCGCGCTGCGTGTAGAGGACGGCGTGATCGAAGAGGCGCGCGCCGCGTTCGGCGGCATGGCGGCGACTCCAAAGCGGGCCGGCACGTGCGAGGCCGCGCTGATCGGCCAGCCTTTTGCCGAAGCCACGTTCACCGCCGCTGCCGAAGCGCTGAAAGCGGACTTCGAACCGCTGACCGACGTGCGCGGCTCTTCCGCCTACCGCGTCGAGGCCGCTGCGAACTTGCTGCGCCGTCTCTGGCTGCGCTCTCAGGGTGTCGCGACTTCCGTGCTGGAGGCTGTCGATGGCTGAGCGCGATCCCGCCTGGAAGGTGCTGCCCAAGCCCTCGCACCCGCACGACAGCGCGCGGCTCCATGTCGCGGGCGAGGCGCGCTATGCGGACGATCTGACCGAACCTGCGGACATGCTGCACCTCGCCTTCGGCCAGTCGAGCGAGGCGCGCGCGCGGATCGTCTCGATGGACTTGTCCGAGGTGCGCGCGTCTCCCGGCGTCGTCGCGGTCTATACTGCCGCCGACATTCCCGGCGCGAACGACGTCAGCCCTGTCGCTGGCGACGACCGGTTGCTCGCCGATGGGGAAGTCATCACCCACGGACAGGCGGTGTTCCTCGTGGCCGCGACCAGCCAGCGCGCGGCCCGCATCGCCGCGCGTCTCGGCCGCATCGCGTACGAACCGCTCCCAGCCGCGCTCACGGTCGCCGAGGCGCAGGCTGCCGGATCGCACATCGAGCCCGCGCAGCGCATGGCCCGGGGCGATGCTCCTGCCGCGCTGGACGCCGCGCCTCACCGCCTCTCGGGCCGCTTCGCCATGGGCGGACAGGACCATTTCTACCTTGAGGGCCAAGTCTCCGTCGCGACACCGGGCGAGGACGGGCAGGTCCACGTCCTGTGCTCCACCCAGCACCCGAGCGAGGTCCAGCACCTCGTCGCGCACATGTTGCACGTATCGTCCGCCGACGTGACGGTGGAGGTGCGGCGCATGGGCGGTGCGTTCGGCGGCAAGGAGACGCAGGCCGCGCTGTTCGCCGCCGCCGCCGCGCTCGTCGCCAGCAAGACCGGTCGCCCCGCCAAGTTCCGCGTCGATCGCGACGACGACATGGTCATGACCGGCAAGCGCCATCCCTTCGATGTCGCCTACGAGGTCGGCTTCGACGACGCGGGCCGCTTGCTGGGGCTGTCGCTGCACCTCGCCTCGGCGTGCGGGGCGACGGTGGACTTGTCCCCGGCGATCAACGACCGCGCGATGTTCCATTCGGACAACTGCTACTTCCTTCCCGACGTCGAGGTCATTTCGGAGCGCCTCAAGACCAACACCGTCTCGGCAACCGCCTTCCGCGGCTTCGGTGGGCCGCAGGGCATGCTGGCGATCGAGCGCGTGATCGACGACGTGGCGATGGCGCTGGGCCGCGACCCGCTCGATGTGCGGGTGCTGAACCTCTACGGTCCGGGGCGCGAGACGACCCCTTACGCGATGACCGTCGCCGACAACGTCGCCCCGCAGATCATCGCCCGGCTGCGAACGACTTCGCGCTACGATGAGCGAGCGAAGGCGATCGAGGCTTTCAATGCCGCCAATCCCGTGCTCAAGAAGGGCATCGCGCTGACGCCGGTGAAGTTCGGCATCAGCTTCACCACGACCCATCTCAATCAGGCCGGCGCGCTGATCCACGTCTATGCCGACGGTTCGATTCAGGTGAACCACGGCGGCACCGAGATGGGGCAGGGGCTCTACACCAAGGTCGCGCGCGTGGTGGCGGACGTCTTCGCGGTGCCGATGGAGATCATCCGCATCACCGCGACCCGCACCGACAAGGTGCCCAACACCTCGGCCACGGCGGCGAGTTCCGGCGCGGACCTCAACGGCATGGCGGCACACAACGCGGCGATGACGATCCGCGACAGATTGACCGAATTCCTTGCCCGAACCTACGGGCTGGACGAGGGCGAGGTGCACTTCACCTCCGGCGGCGTGATCGTCGGTGCGGAGACGCTGGATTTCGCGCAAGTCACGCGCAAGGCCCACATCGGGCGCGTGTCGCTGTCCTCGACCGGCTACTATGCGACGCCGGGGATCGAATACGACCGCTCGGTCTTCAAGGGGCGCCCTTTTTACTACTTCGCCTATGGCGCGGCAGTGAGCGAGGTCGTGATCGATACCCTGACCGGCGAGCATAAGGTGCTGGCCGTCGACATCATCCACGACGTCGGCCGCTCGCTGAACCCGGTGATCGACAAGGGCCAGATCGAGGGCGGCTTCATCCAGGGGCAGGGCTGGCTGACGACCGAGGAACTGGTCTGGGACACCAAGGGGCGACTGCTTACGCACAGCCCCGCGACGTACAAGATCCCCACCGCCTCCGACCGGCCCAGGCATTTCACCGTGACCTTGTGGGACGGCGAGAACGTCGAGCCGACCATCAACCGCTCCAAGGCGGTGGGCGAGCCGCCGTTCATGCTGGCGATCTCGGTTTTCTCGGCGCTGAACCGCGCCGTTGCCGCGACGGTGCCCGGCAAGCGCGCGTTGCCGCAGCTCGATGCGCCCTGTACGCCTGAGCGTATCCTCAAGGCGATCGCGGCGTTTTCGGCATGACGCAGTGGATCGGCTGGCTGCGGCGGCTGGACCGGACGGTCCCGACCGCGATGGTGTCCGTGCTCGCCAGTGAGGGCTCTGCTCCGCGCGGGGCGGGTACGCGGATGCTCGTTACTGCGCAGGGGCAGGAAGGGACCATCGGCGGCGGCCAGCTGGAATACCGCGCGGTCGAGCAGGCGCGCGCGATCCTCGATCATGCGCCGGGTTCGTGGCGGGTGCAGGACTATCCGCTCGGCCCGCTGTTGGGGCAATGTTGCGGTGGCCGGGTGCGGGTACTGGTGGAGCATCTCGACACCGGGGCGCTCGACTGGCTGCATGATGCCGAGCCCGGCCGGATGCTGGCGACCCGCTTTGCGCAAGATGCATTGGACCGCCGCGTGTTCGAGCGCGAGACCGCGACCCGCCAGTCCGCGCGCGGCGACAGGCCCGAAGTTGGCGCCCGCATCGTCGAGCCAGTGGGCGAGCGGCCGCGCCCGATCTACCTGTTCGGTGCGGGCCATGTCGGGCAGGCCATCGCTCGTCACATGACCGGGTTGCCGCTACAACTCGCCTGGTTCGACACTCGGCCCGAGCAGGCGCATATCGACGGTGTGACGCTGGTGGCCGAGGAGGACATCGCGCACTGCGTCGCCGAGGCTCCGGCCGACGCGGCCATGCTGATCCTGACGCACGACCATCCGCTGGACTATCACCTGACGCTGGCGGCGCTGGGGCGTGCCGAGTTGCCGGCGTTCGTCGGCCTCATCGGCTCATCCACCAAGATCGCCCGTTTCCGGTCGCGACTGGCGGCGGACGGCATTTCACCGGAGGCACTGGACCGCCTCACCGCGCCGATCGGCGTGCCCGGCGTCTCCGGCAAGGAGCCGGACGTGATCGCCATCGCGGTCTGCGCGCAGCTGCTGCAATTGAGAGGAAAATGATGAGTACCGCCAAGTTCCTCCCCCAATGGGGGAGGGGGACCATGCGAAGCATGGTGGAGGGGCACGCGCCAGACCGGCTGTCCTTGAAGGTCAGTGCGACCCCGCCGGTGCCCCTCCACCACCCTGCGGGTGGTCCCCCTCCCCGTACCGGGGAGGAACGATGATCCGCGCCTATCGCGCCGAACTGCTCTCGGTCCCGCATGACGCGCCCGATGCCGTGCGGCATGAACCCGACGGCCTGCTCGTCGTCGAGGATGGCGTGGTCATCGCGCGCGGCGCTTACCCGGACCTCGCGGACAAGTATCCCGATGTCGAAATGCTGCCCGGCCTCGTCGTGCCCGGCTTCATCGACGCGCACGTCCATTACCCCCAGACCGACCGCATCGCCTCCTACGGGGAACAGCTTCTCGACTGGCTCGACAAGCACATCTTCCCGGCGGAAAAGGCGTTCGCGGACAAGGCCCACGCCGATGCCGTGGCGGCGTTCTTCCTCGACGAACTGCTGCGCAACGGCACCACGAGCGCGCTGGTCTATCCCACCGTCCACGAACAGTCGGTCGACGCCCTGTTCGAGGCCGCGCTGGAGCGGCGGATGCGTATCGTTTCCGGCAAGGTGCTGATGGACCTCGGCCCCGAAGGGCTGCAGGATACCGTCGCTTCGGGACGGGCCGAAACCGCGGCGCTGATCCGGCGCTGGCGCGGGCGGGGCAGACTGGGCTACGCGGTGACCCCGCGTTTCGCGCTCGCCTCCAGCGATGCGCAGCTGGCCGACGCAGGCGCGCTTCTGGCCGAGCATCCCGATGTGCTGATGCACACGCACTTGTCGGAGAACGTCTACGAAGTTGCCGCCGTGGCCGCGCGGTTCCCGGACAGCGCCGACTACCTCGATGCTTACGACCGCTTCGGACTGGTCACGCCGCGCTCGGTCTTCGCGCACGGCATCCACTTGTCCGACCGGGCCTGCTCGCGCCTGCACGAGAGCGGCGCGGGCGTGGCGGTCTGTCCTTCTTCCAACCTGTTCCTTGGGTCCGGACATTTCAACTTCGGACAGGCGGACCGGCACGCGCTGCGGCTGGGCCTCGGCACCGACGTCGGGGCGGGGACGTCGTTCTCGATGCTCCGCACGGCGGGCCTCGCCTACCAGGCCGCGCTGGCCCGCGAGGACCGGCTCGATCCATTCCGCGCGCTCTATCTCGCCACGGCAGGAAGCGCCTCGCTGCTGCACATCGCCGACCGCGTGGGCGCGCTGGAAGTGGGGCAGGAGGCCGACTTCGTCGTGCTCGACAGCGCCGCCACGCCGCTCATGGCGCGGCGCACGGCGGATGCAGACCTTGCAACGCGGCTGTTCGCACTCCAGATCCTTGGCGACGAGCGCGCCATTTCCCGTACTTACCTGCTGGGCGAATGCGCGTACAAAAGGACACCATGACCGATCTTGCCCAGTTCATCGCCGGCCTCCCCAAGGCCGAATTACACCTCCACATCGAAGGCAGCCTCGAGCCCGAACTGATGTTCGCGCTGGCGCAGCGCAACAATGTCGCCATTCCTTACGCCTCGGTGGAGGAAGTGCGCGCCGCCTACGATTTCTCGAACCTGCAGGATTTCCTCGACATATATTACGCGGGCGCCGACGTGTTGCGCACCCGCGCGGATTTCCATGACCTCGCGGTGGCGTACTTCACGCGCGCTGCGGCGGACGGCGTTGTCCATGCGGAGATCATGTTCGATCCGCAGACTCACACCGACCGCGGCATTCCCTTTGCCGAAGTGATCGAGGGCCTGTTGTCGGCAATGGCGGCGGCCGAGGCCGAATTCGGCCTGACGTCGCAGCTTATTCTCTCGTTCCTGCGCCATTTGTCGGAAGAGGCGGCCTTCGCCACTCTGAAGATGGCCGAGCCCTGGCTGGGCAGGATCGCGGCGGTGGGGCTCGACAGTTCGGAAGTCGGCCACCCGCCCGCCAAGTTTGCCCGCGTCTTCGCGGCGGCGCGCGAGAAGGGCCTCAAGATCACCGCCCATGCCGGAGAGGAAGGCCCGCCCGCCTACGTCCACGAGGCGCTGGACCTGCTCGGCGTCGATCGCATCGACCACGGCAACCGCGCGCTGGAGGACGAAGCACTGGTTGCGCGCCTCGCAGCCGAGGGAATGACGTTGACGGTTTGCCCGCTGTCGAACCTCAAGCTCTGCGTGGTGAAGGACCTTGCCGATCACCCGCTCGACCGCATGCTGGCGGAGGGCTTGAAAGCTACGGTGAATTCCGACGATCCGGCTTATTTCGGCGGCTACGTGGCCGACAACTATCGCGCTGTGGCTGAGGCGAGGGGGCTTTCGCGCGAGGATCTGGTGACCTTGGCGCGCAACAGCTTCACCGGCTCGTTCCTGCCGCCGGAGATGGTCGCACGGCATGTCGAGCGGCTGGAGGCTTACGCCGCAGGGTGAGCGCGAAATGGCGCGAGGCGGTCGAGCACAGTGGAATACTGTCGGTTCTTGTCGCCTTCGATGCGCGGGTCGCGGGGACGTTTCCGCTCGGCATCGCCGTGCCCGGCAGTGACGTCGATGTCCTCTGCCATGCGCCTGACGCCGGGGAGTTTTCCCGCGTGGTATGGGGTGCTTTCGCGGGCGCTGCGGACTTCGCGATGCATCAGTGGCTGCGTGACGAGCGGGCGGTGGTCGCGGTCTTCACGATCGACGGGGTGCCGTTCGAGCTGTTCGGCTCGCCGGTGCCGGTCGATGCGCAAGTCGGGTGGCGGCATTTCGAGATCGAGCGCCGGCTTCTCGATGAGCGCGGGCCGGAGTTTCGCGCTTCCGTAATGGCGGCGCGGGCGGCCGGGATGAAGACCGAGCCCGCCTTCGCGCACGTGCTTGGGCTGGCGGGTGATCCTTACGCGGCGGTGTTGAATATTACCGAAACCTGAGCCCTTGTCGTCATTGCGAGCGAAGCGAAGCAATCCAGGGCAGTGCTACTCCGCCCTGGATTGCTTCGCTTCGCTCGCAATGACGAAGTAGCGTTTCGTTCAAACGTCCTGCGCGCCGAGCCAGTGCTCGTTTTCGGGCGGGACGAAGTTGACGATCCGATCGATCATCGCCTCGGGGTCCTTCTCGACGATCAGCATCGCGCGGTGGCGCGGCTGGAGGAAGCCTTCCTCCACCACGTTGTCGATGAACTGGCCCAGCCCCGAGTAGAACCCGTTCACGTCAAGCAGGCCCACCGGCTTGTTGTGATAGCCGAGCTGGGTCCAGCACCAGGCTTCGAACATTTCCTCGAACGTGCCGATGCCGCCGGGCAGGGTGACAAAACCGTCCGAGAGGTTGGCCATCATCGCCTTGCGCTCGTGCATGGTCTTGACGACGTGAAGCTCGGTGATGCCCTGGTGGTCGTGCTCGCGCGCGCGCAGGGCCTCGGGGATGACGCCGATGACTTCGCCGCCCGCCGCGCAGGCCGCGTCCGCGACCACGCCCATCAGGCCGACCATGCCGCCGCCGTAGACGAGGCCGATGCCGCGCTTGGCCAGCAGTGTGCCGAACTGGTGCGCAGCTTCGCGATACAGGGGATTAACGCCCGCAGAGGAGCCGAGATAGACGCAGATCCGCATGATCAGCCAAGCCTCTCGGGGACCGAGCGCGCTTCCTCGACGATGGCGTCCTTGGTGCCGACCGATTCCCACGGGAACACGAACCAGCGCTTGTCCTCGTCACGGTCGATGGCGTCGACGTAGAGTTCGGCGACCGCCTTGGAACGGGTGTTATTGATCAGCACCGCGAAGCGCAGGTTTTCGGCATCGCAGCCGTTGTCGCCCAGCAGATTGCGGATGTACTCGATGGTGCCGCCGCTGTCGTTGATGTCGTCGACGAAGAGCAGGCGCTTGCCCTCGGCGGTCATCCCTGCGACCTTGCCGAGCAGTTCGTCGGCAAAGCCGGGAACCTTGGCCGAGTGGTCGATCGACAGCATCGGCACTTCGAGCTGGTGCGAGATGTAGACCGCCGGCACGAGGCCGCCGCGGCCGACGCCGATGATGAATTCGGGCTGCCATTCGCCTTCGCGGATCTTGCGCGAGAGCACGCGGACTTTGGCGAGGAAGTCCTCGTAGTATTCGAGGTAATGCAGTTGCGGTTCTTCGGTCTGGCTCATGCGGAGCGAATCCTGTCCGGCGATGTCGGGAAAGGTGTGCCGATAGGGACACTATGGCGCAAGGGCAACCGGGTGAGCAGCATCATGCGTCGTTCTCTTCCGTCGAGAGCATCGATTCCACATAGCTGAGGCCCGCGAACCCGTTCTCGATCTCCGACAGAACGAGACTGGCCGCATAGGAGGGGGTGCGTGCGGAGTTGGTACAGAGCGCCAGCGTCATCGGCCGCAGCAGCGCGTCGGAGATGCGGGTGAAGGATACCTGGCCCGCTTGCACTTCGGTGATCACGTCGAGGGAGGACAGGATACCCACGCCCGCCCCGGCCTGCACCAGCGAGGCGATCATCTGGATGTTGTCGGAGGTCGCGATCCGGCTCATGTCCATGCCTGTCGTGCCTTCGAGGACGGCGATCTGCTGGCTGATCGCCAGAACTTCGGCCGGGACGATCAGCGGCTCGCCGATGGCGGCGGAGAAACGGGCCTCGGACAGTTCGCCCAGCGGGTGGCCCGGCGGCGTGATGAAGCCGAGCACCACTTCCACGAAGGCGCGTACCGTCAGGTCGCGGTAGCTGTGCGGTTCGAACAGGATGCCGAAATCGACTTCGCCGCTGGCGACGGCCTTGCGGACTTCGTCGTTGGCCTGGACCTTCACGCCGACGGTAATGCCCGGATACCGTTCCTGCACCGAGCGGACGACCGAGGGAATGTAGCCCTTGGCCAGCGCGTCGATGATGGCGAAGTCCACGTGACCGCGTTTGAGCCCGCGCAAGTCCTCTATCTGCGCGCGGATGTCCTGCATGTTCTTCTGCCAGCGGTTGCCCGCCGCCATCATGATCTCTCCCGCCGCCGTCAGGCGCAGGCCGGTGGGCAGGCGCTCGAACAGAGGTGTGCCGATCTCCGCCTCGACGTTGAGGATCTGGCGGGCGATGGCCGAGGCCGAGACATTGAGTTCGTCGGCGGCCTTGCGGATCGAACCGTGGCGGCCGACGACCATGAAATAGCGCAGAAAACGGGAAAAGGCGGGCATGGCGACTTTAGACCTGCTCTAATTTTTGCAACGGACCGTGGGATTCATTGCGTTTGCTAGCACTATCTCCTGTGCCGTACCACCGCTAGCAATACCGGAAGGTGCGATCCGACGAACGCGATTTCCCGATCCTCTCCCTACAGGGGGATCGTCGGTCGCCGGAGCCGCACTTTTGGTAAGGGGGCGCGCCGGTGCCGGGTGAATCCACCGAACCTGCGCGGGTGCGCCCCCCGTTCTCGGGGTTCTAGTTACAATGATTGCTTATCGATCCGGCCGCCCCTTGAGGGCTTCCTTGCGTGCGCTGGCGCTTGCCGCAGCAGCGGGCCTGCTTGCGCCCGTCGCTGCGGCAGCGGCGGAGCCTGCGCTGCCGGAAATTCCCAAGGTCACGCCGATTCCGGTGAAGGTCATCGTCGTCGCCACGTTCGAGCCGGGCGAGGACAAGGGCGATGCCCCCGGCGAATTCCAGGCCTGGGCCGAGCGCGAGCATCTCGATGAGGTGATCCCGGTCAAGGGCACGCTCCACCCGCTGCGCCGCAATGCTGACGGGCTCTACGGCATGGTCTGGGGCAGCCCGGACACGATGATCGGCAGCGTGTCCGACCAGCTGACCGCGCTGCTGATGGACCCGCGCTTCGATTTCACGAAGACGTACTGGCTGTTCACCGGCATCTCCGGCGTCGATCCGCAGCTGGCCTCGGTCGGCAGCGCGGCGTGGTCGCGCTGGGTGGTCGACGGCGACAAGCTGCGCGAGTTCGACGACCGCGAAGTGCCGAAGGACTGGCCTTATGGCTTGTTCGCGATCGGCGCCGACAAGCCGAACACTCTGCCCGGAGCCACCCAGGACTTCGCCGGCTTCACGGACACCCGCAAGCTGGCGATGTCGGCCGAGCTGAATCAGGGGCTCGCTTACTGGGCCTATGGTCTTAGCAAGGACGTGAAGATCCCGGACTCGCCGGAGCTTCAGGCCGACCGCGCACGCTGGAAGGGCTGGCCCAATGCGCAGAAGCCGCCGTTCGTGCTGATGGGCGAGACCTTGGGCGGCCTGCGCTACTGGCATGGTCCGAGCCGCACGCAGTGGGCGCGCGACTGGGTCAAGCTGTGGACCGGCGGCAAGGGTCGCTTCGCCATGACCAACATGGAAAGCCAGATCCAGCAGGGCTCGATCCTGATCGCGGCCAAGAACGGTCTGGTCGATGCGAACCGTGTCATGGTGCTGCGCACGGGCTCCAACCCTTCGATGCCGCCTCCGGGCGTCTCGGCGGTCGAGAGCGTCGCCAACGAAGGCGCGGGCCAGAAGGCCGCGTTCGAGGCGAATTACCTCGTCGGCGCGCCGGTCGTGCACGAACTGCTCAAGCACTGGGACAAATACGAGAACGCCGTGCCAGAGGCCCCCGTACCGTGAGGCGCCTCGTTTCCACCCTGCTGACGACGCTGGCCTTGCCTCTCGCGGCTCCGGCCGCGCATGCGGACGAGGCGGCGGCGTCTGCCATGCTCGACGAAATGGCGGGCAATGCCGGGCGGCTGCGCGTGTTCCTGCAGGCGATGCCCAAGGGCGGCGATCTGCACAACCACCTCGGCGGTTCGGTCTATGCGGAGGACTTCCTCAAGGTCGCCGCCGCCAAGGGCATGTGCGCGGACGCCGGGATCACCCGCATCGTGCCGGGGCCGTGTCCCGCCGAACTCCAGATCGGTCCGATGGCCGAGAAGGACCCGTTCACTTACGCGAAGCTGATCGACGCGATCTCCACGCGGGGCTTCCAGAAGGGCATCGGCCCGGCTCTGGTCTCCGGCCACAACCAGTTCTTCTCCAGCTTCCGCAAGTTCGGTCCTGCGGCGGACGGAGAGGACGCGCGCTGGCTGGCCGACGCCTTCGCCAGCGCGGGCCGCAACAACCTCGTCTACGTCGAACTGATGCACAATCCGGACAGCACGACGCCGTTCATGCTGTCCGCCCCGAATGCACCGCTCGACGTCGACGGCATCGCCGCCGCCTACAAGCGCGACCTTCCGGCGGCTCAGGCTCTTGTGGCCCCGGCCATCGCGGAAGTGGACGAGGAGGAAGCCTTCGCGAAGAAGCGCCTCGGCTGCGGCACGAAGGCGGCCGATCCGGGCTGCGGCGTCGCGATGCACTACATCTACTCGGCCATGCGCGGATTGCCGCCGCAGGTCGTGTGGCGCTCGATGCTCGCGGGCTTCGTGCTGGCGGACAAGGACCCGCGCTTCGTCGGCGTCAACATCGTCATGCCCGAGGACGATCCGGTCGCCTTGCGCGACTACGACCTGCACATGGCGATGTTCCGCTTCCTCGGAGCGAAGTATCCCAAGGTCAACGTCACCATGCATGCGGGCGAACTCGCGCTCGGGCTGGTGCCGCCCAAGGATCTCGAGGACCATATCGGCAAGGCCGTCGCCTCGGGTGCCAAGCGCATCGGCCACGGCGTCGACATTGCCTATGAAGTCAACGCCCCCGAAACCCTCGCCCGCATGGCGCGGGACGGGATCGGGGTGGAGATCAATCTCACCAGCAACGCTGTAATCTTGGGCGTGGAGGGCGGCGTCCATCCGCTGCACCTCTACCGCTCGATGGGCGTGCCGGTGATGCTCTCCACCGACGACGAGGGCGTGCTGCGTTCCGACATGACCAACGAGCATGTCCGCGCGGTGCAGCAACAGGGGCTGCACTACACCGACCTCAAGGAACTGGCGCGCAACAGCCTCGAATATTCCTTCGCGCCGGGCGCGAGCCTGTGGGCGGACCGCCGCTATGGGGCAGTGGTGGCGCCGTGCGCGACGGATTTCGCGGCCGGGTCCTGCAAGACATTTCTCGCAAAGAACGAGAAGGCCACGCTGCAGGCACGGCTGGAGATGAACTTCGACCGGTTCGAGCGCTCGCTCGACCGGTTCAAGGCCAGACAGGGAGCGGCGGGGGACTGAATTCCCCGCCGCGATCGCGGATGCTTGCCGTCAAAGCAACGGCGCACCGTAAACAGGGAACTGCACAGAGAAGTGCGGGAGAGGAGGGACACAACAGCACGCGGCGGGCGGCAAGGACCGTTCCCGCCGTATCAAGGGGGCATACCATGAGGGATATGATCCGTTTCACTGCGCGCAAGACGGTATTGGCCGCGGGCGCGCTGCTTTGTTGCACTGCACTGACGACACCGGCTTTCGCGCAGGCGGCCGCCGATGAAACGACCGAGGACGGCAAGGACATCGTCGTCACCGGTTCGCTCGGTGCTCTGCCGATCGAGGGTGTCGGCACCGTCTTCGGCTTCGACAAGACCGTGACCGAGACGCCGCGTTCGGTCTCCACCATCAGCGCCGAGCAGATGGAACGCTTCGGCATTACCGACATCTACGACCTCGTCGCGCAGTCGCCGGGCACGTTCACCAACTCGTTCTTCGGCGTCGGCGGCGCGCTCGACATTCGCGGTACTCCGGGCGAAATCTACTTCCGCGGCATGCGCCGTCTCGACAACCCCGGCAACTACCCGACCCCGATCGGCGCCTCCGAGCGCATCGACATCGTGCGCGGCCCGGCCTCGCCGATCTACGGTCCGTCGAAGACCGGCGGCTACATGAACTTCGTGCCGAAGTCGGCGCGCGTTCAGGGCGGTTCCTACCTCGCCAGCCCCGAGGGTGAAGTCACCATGACCGGCGGCAGCTGGCGCAAGGCCGATATCAAGGCCGAAATGCGCGGCCCCGGCAAGATCGGCACGCAGGAATTCGGCTACAGCCTGTTCGCGGAAGTCGAGGATTCGGGCAGCTACTACGACAACATGTCGACCCGTCAGACGATCCTGCAGGGTTCGTTCGACACCGACCTGACGCCCAACCTGCGCCTCGAATTCGGCGGCATGTACCAGAACTACAAGGGCCAGCAGAACGGCGGCTGGAACCGCCTGACGCAGGACCTCGTCGACAACGGCACGTACATTACCGGCTCGGCAAAGCCGCTCGACACCAACGGCGACGGCCAGATTTCGCAGGGCGAGATCAACGCGGCGGTTCCCGGCGGCATGTCGATCTTCGGCGGCTTCGCCTGCGGTGGCGGGGTGTTTGCATCGTCGATCACGGACGCATGCTTTACTAGCTCGCCGAACAGCGCGCTCAACCTGACCAACGTGGGCACCGCCAAGCTCAGCCGCCGCAAGACGCTGACCGGGAAGAACGATCGCCTCGATAACAAGGGCAGTACGCTTTACGCCGACCTGATCTGGAAGGGTGCCGGCGATCTCGAGATCAAGAACCAGTTCTTCTTCGACTCGTACGACAACATCAACGAGAATTCCTACGGCTTCTCGCAGTTCCACGATTCCTACGCGATCGAGAACAAGGTCGTCATCTCGGACAAGTTCGAGAACGACATCGGCAAGTTCGCGTTCCAGGTATCGCCGTCGATCCGCTACACCAATTTCAAGCACGGTGACGATTTCAACTACGAATACTTCCACCGCGTCGACCTGACCGTCGGCTACACCCCGGCGTCGGATCGCCTGCTCTCGACCGAGTGCGACTGCGATTACACCAACTATGTCACCGGCCACTACACCGATTACTCGATCGCCGCGCTTGCGGACTTCGACTTCAGTTTCGGTCTCGATGTGACGGTGGGTGCCCGTTACGACTACCTCAAGGCGAAGTCGGCCTACAACATCGGCAAGATGGAAGCGGCGCAGGTCGCATCCAATCGGGCGGACGGCATTCCCGACAGCGCCAGCGGTAACAAGGGCGCATGGTCGTGGTCGGCCAGCGCCAACTACAAGCTGCCCTACGGCCTGATCCCCTATGCCACGATCGCGCGCCAGTCGACCGTGATCGCCGGGCAGGGCGCTGAACTCTATCCGGGCGACATCGCCGGACAGACCTTCGTTTCGGCCTCCAAGCTCTACGAAGGCGGCCTGAAGGGAAGCTGGCTCGACGATCGCCTCTATGCGGCGGTCTCGATCTACAAGCAGAAGCGCACCGACTACAACATCCAGTCGGTCACGGTGAACCAGTCGGTCGAGACCAAGGGCCTGGAAGCCGAGTTCCGCTGGTCGGTGGACAAGCACCTGCTGATCACCGGTGGCTACACGCGCACCAAGGTCTACAACCTGACCGCGCTGACCGACGGCACGCTGTTCAGCTTCTTCGGCATCGAGGATCTGGTCAACGTCAGCGATCCGTCGCTCTACCTCGGCGGCCAGCCGATCGGCCTCGTGCCGATCACCAGCAAGAGCGACTCGCGCCGTGCCGGTATCCCGACCAACCTCTACTCGCTGACAGCGACGTATGCCTTCGACAACGGCCTCGCGCTGAGCGCCAGCGGAGTGAAGGTGGACTCGGTCTACTCGGGCCAGTCGCAGGCGGTGAAGCTGCCCGCTTACACCAAGATCGACGCGGCCATCTCGTACGAGACCGGCCCGTGGCTCGCCCGTCTGGTCGTGAAGAACGTCACCGACAAGAAGTACTTCCGTGCCAACTTTACCGAACTGTTCGGTTCCACGATCGTCCTGCCGGAGCTGCCGCGCAGCTTCCAGGCCTCGTTGACGTACAAGTTCTGATCCCCCGAGAGGGAGCGTCGGCGATCGCCGGCGCTCCCTTCTTGCGGTTTGAATCGAAAGGTTACCCATGCGCTCCCAGACGCTCGCGACTCTCATGGCGGGCGCCATGCTCGCTGCGGCCACCCCGGCGTTCGCCGCCGATGCCACGGCATCGCCACCCACGACTTCCGCCGTCGCCGACTGCGATCCCGGCGCGCCTTGCGACCATCCGCTGCCGGTCAAGGTGGTGATCGTCTCGCTCTTCGAGATCGGCAAGGACGAGGGCGACGTCGCGGGCGAGTTCCAGCTGTGGAAGGCGCGCCGCGGCCTGACCCAGCGTATTCCCTTCCCGCAGTCGTTCCACGACCTCTACTACAATCCCGAGACGCAGGTGCTCGGCATGGTGACCGGGATCGGCACCGCGCGCTCGACTGCGGCGACGATGGCGCTCGGCCTCGATCCGCGTTTCGATCTGAGCCAGGCCTACTGGCTCGTCGCGGGCATCGCGGGCATCGACCCCGAGGATGCTTCGATCGGCTCAGTCGCCTGGGCGCGCTACGTCGTCGATGGCGACCTCGCGCACGAGATCGACGCGCGCGAAATCCCGGCCGACTGGAAGACCGGCTACTTTGCCCGTCACACCAAGGGGCCGAACGACAAGACCACGAAGCCCGATCCCTCGGGCGGCGAGATGTTCCAGGTCAATCCCAGCCTCGAGAAGTGGGCTTATGAGCTGACGAAGAACATCGAGCTTCCCGACTCTCCGGCGATCGCCGTGGAGCGCGCGAAGTTCGTCGATTACCCGCACGCGCAGGAAGCGCCCTTCGTCCTTGAGGGCGATACGCTCTCCGCCATGACCTTCTGGCATGGTGAGAAGCTGACCGACTGGGCCAACGACTGGGTTCGCTACTGGAGCGGCGGGCAGGGCGAGTTCGTGACTTCGGCGATGGAGGACACCGGCGTCATGCAGGCGATGACTTACCTCGACGCCGTGGGCCGCGCCGACCGTGACCGCGTGCTGGTGGTGCGCGCCGGTTCCAACTTCACGATGCCGCCGCCGGGCGTCGATGCGGCGACCTACCTGCTGCGCGAGAACGAGGGCTATGCGGGGCTCGAGGCGGCGGTGGAGAACCTCTACACCGTGGGCTCGAAGGTGGTCGACGAACTGCTCGGCAACTGGGACCGCTACAAGGACGCGACGCCCTGATTCAGATCGTCATTGCGAGTGTAGCGAAGCAATCCAGGGCGGTTTACGCGGCCCTGGATTGCTTCGCTACACTCGCAATGACGCAAGAGAGGGGTCAGTAAGCGGGCGCGTTGCCGAACTGGAAGCCGGTCGAGACTACCCATGCGAAGGCCACGGCGATGACGATGCCGATCAGCGCCTTGACCGGCGACCAGCGCAGGTCCGCCACGTCTTCTCCCGCAGCAATCGGGCGCTTGCCGGTCACCATCGGCCGCACGAGGTTCTGGCGCTTCCACGCAAGGTAGAACACCACCGCCACCACGTGCAGCGCCACCAGCCCAAGGATCACGTTGAAGATCGTCGAATGCAGGTCCGACGCGGCCGAGGACTGGTCGAACGACACGTACGTCGCCAGCGGCCCGTCGTAGAGCATGTCGATGTCGCTGGCGAACAGCCCCGCCGTCACCATCGCGCCGACGGCCAGCAGCATGGCGACCACGCTCCACCCGCCAAGCGGATTGTGCCCGTCGGCATGGCTCGCGGTCCGGTGGCCAAGGCCCTTGAAATAGGCCGCGACCGCACCCGGCCCGCGTACGAAGCTGGAGAACCGCGCGGTACGGGGGCCGAAGAATCCCCAGTAGACGCGGAACACCAGCAGCGCGAGGATGCCATAGCCCGACAGGCGATGGCGTTCGAGGTCATGCTGTTCCCCGCTCCACCACGAAAAGGCGATGAGCGCGACCAGCAGCCAGTGGAACAGGCGGATGGTCGGGTCCCAGACGGGGGTAGTGGAGCGGGTCATGCGTATCCTCAGTCGTCGGCGCGGAACTGCTTGTGGCACGAGCCGCAGGCGCCGCCGACGGCCTTGAACTGCGCGCCGATGGCCGCGGCATTGCCGGTGCCCGCGACGGCGACCAGCTTGTCGGCTTGGGCGATATAGGTCTTCATGGCGCCGTCGAAGGCGGCGCGGTTGGTCCAGATCGCGGGCAGGGCTTCGGTCTTCACCCCGGAAGACGGGCCCGAGCCGTTAGGGAACAGGCCAACCTGCGCGCGGCCGGTGGCAGCCAGCGTCTTGGCGGCGGCGACGGCCTGGACCTTGTCGATCGAGCCGCTGGCGAGCTGGTCCTTGAGGACCTTCATGGCGCCACCCATCTTCTTGAAGTTGGCGTGGCGGGTGGCGATGGCGGTCTCGGCGGGCGAGGCGGCGATGGCGACGGTCGCGCTCACCGTCAGAACGGCGGCGGACACGCCGAGTACGGCAAGCGAGAGCTTGTTGGAAAGCGTCATGGTTTTTCGATCCTGATCGGTTTGTTGGGATTCAAGGACGATTGGTGGCTAACACAGGCGCGGCCGTTTGGCCAAAGACTTGATCGTAGACCGCTTTTACCGTCGCAAGTCCGCCTTCGGCCATCTGCGCGGGCGTTGTGCCGCGCGCATTGGCGAGGGTAGGTTTCGCGCCGTGCGCGGCCAGCACCTTGAGCATCGCGCCGAGTTGGTCGTGCATGCCGCCACCGATTACCAGATGCAGCGGCGTGGTGCCTTTCGCGTCGGTGACATTGGCATTGGGGGCCAATGCCAGCGCCTCCTCCAGCGCCGCCGCGCTGTGGCCCGAAGCGGCGGCGAGGGCGACGTTGACGCCGTTCTCGGCGACGAAAGCGCGGTTCGCTCCACCTGCGATGAGGCGCTTCATAGCATCGATCTGCCCGGCCTGCGCGGCCAGCAGCAGGGGCGGTGTGGGCGGTACGGGGGCGGGCGGCATGCCGAAGTTCGCCTCCGTCACCCACGTGATCCGCGAAGGGCCGGTGAGGCCGTTCACATCCGCGCCTTTCGCCAGCAGCAGGTCGATCAGCGCCGTGTCGCCGCCCTTCGCCGCGACGTGGAGCGGCTGTTCGCCGTTGCGGTCGCGCTCGGCGAGGTCGAAGTCTCGCGGCGCCAGCATTTCGGCGGCGCGCCAGTTCTTCTGGTAGAGCGCCAGTTGCAGGGCGCTGGTGTTCTCCGGCCCGCGATGGGTTGTATCGGCTCCGGCATCGAGCAGGGCGCGGGTCGCCTCGCCCAAGCCGCTGGTGATGGCGAAGAACAACGGAGTGAAGCCTTCCCCGGTGGCCCGGTTCACCTTCGCTCCCGCCTTGAGAAGCGCGGCGATCGCGCCGAGGTTCCCGGCGGAGGCGGCCCACATCAGCGGCGTCTGTCCGCGCGCATCGAGGCTGTCGGCCTTCGCGCCCTTCGCCAGCATCTGCGTGACGGTCTCTGCGCCCGAGTAGCGCGCGCAGACCGCGAGCGGGGTGACGCCGTCAGGCCCGGGCTTGCGTACATCGGCGCGAGCGTCGAGCAGTTGCACGACGATGGCCGTACTGCCGCGCTCACAGGCGAGGGAGAGGGGAGTGAGGCCTTCGGCATCGATGACATTCGGCTTCGCGCCATGCTTCAGCAGGGCGGCGACGAGCGCGGGATCCTGCGTCTCGATGGCGTGCGCGAGCGGGCTTTCGCCATAGAGCAACGGCGCGTTCGCATCCGCACCCGCCTTCAGCGCGCCCTCGACGGTGATCGGATCGGCAGTGGCAAGGGCATCGGCCAGTGTGTCGGCCTGCGCGGGCGTGGCGATAAGGCAAGCCAGGGCGGTCAATGCTCGTCGTCCCGGACTTGCTCCGGGACCGGTGGCGATCTTTAGGCGCGGCGTCGCGTGATGCGCCTTGCCGGGGCGTGGGCCGTTCACGGCCAGCGGTCCCGGAGCAAGTTCGGGACGACGAGGAGGCTCACGCATCGGTCAGTTCTCGCAAGGGCGCCGTACTGTCGCCGAACTTCGCGGCGGGGACGCCCAGCGTCTGCAGGCCCGCCAGCATCAGGTTGGACATGGTGGTGCCCTTCTCGACCCGGCTGTGGCGCCCGCCCTTCACCAGCCCGCCCGCGACGATCACCGGCAGGTCCATGTAGTCGTGCTCGTTGGAATCGCCGAACGCGGAGCCCCGGATCACCAGCGTCCGGTCCAGCAGCGAGGCGTCGCCGTCGCGCGTGTCCTTCATCTTCTGGAGGTAGTAGGCGAAGAATTCCATGTGATAGCGGTTGATCTTCGCCAGCTGCGCCATCTTGTCCGGGTTGTTGCCGTGGTGGCTGAGCATGTGGTGCGAATCCGGCACCCCGATCTCCGGATAGGTGCGGTTCGACAGCTCGCGCCCGATCATGAACGTGCCGACGCGGGTGATGTCGGCCTGCATGGCGAGCACCTGCAGGTCGATCATCAGCCTGACGTGCTCGGCGAAGTCGTCGGGGATACCCGCGGGTTGCTGAAGGTTCGCCGCCTGCGTGGTGGCGGGCGAAGCGGCGCTGCGCTGGATGCGCTTCTCGATGGCGCGGGTGGCGTCGAGGTATTCGTCGAGCTTGCGCTTGTCCTCCATGCCCAGCTGGCCCGAGAGGCGGCGGGTGTCGTCCATCACGAAGTCGAGGATCGAGGACTGGCGCCGCAACTGGGCGAGGCGGCCCGCTTCATCGGTGTCGCCATCGCCGAAAAGGCGCTCGAACACGGCGCGGGGGTTCGCCTCGACCGGCAGCGGCACCGTGGGGGTGAGCCACGAGATGCCGTTGGTATAGGCGCACGAATAGTTGATGTCGCACGATCCGAGCAGGCTCGCGGTGTCGATCCCCAGCTCCAGCGAGGCGAGCGGGGTGGCGTCGCCGAGGTGCTGCGCGAAGACCTGATCCATCGATATCCCTGCGCGGATATCCGGCCCTTCGGTCTGCTTGGCGTGCGCCCCGGTGAGGAAAGCGGGGCACGAGCGTCCGTGGCCGGCCGGTCGGTCGCCCATGGCAGCGGCCTGCGGATGGCCGAGGCCGCTGATGACGGCGATCTGCTCGCGGTGAGGGGCGAGGGGTTGGAGCGAGGAGGGCAGGACATAATCCGCGCCGGTCGCGGTGGGCAGGAAGTCCGGCATCGTCATGCCGTTGGGGGAATAGAACACCTGAAGCCGCTTGGGCCGCGAGGACAGGTCGGCGGCCTTGGCGCTCGGCATCATGGCTTCGAGGAACGGCAGCGCCATGGTGGCACCGGCACCGCGCAGCACGGTGCGGCGCGAGAGGGCGGGACGGATCACTCTCATTTCAGGGCCTTCCGGGGAATGGCGATCAGAGACAGGGCGGCGGGCCTTGCCGACGGGGCTTCGACAAGCTCAGCCTGAGCGGAATTGAGAGCGGTTTTGCCAGAGACATAACCCCAACCCCGCTCACCCTGAGCTTGTCGAAGGGGCATGCGCGGGCTCTGGCCATAGGCCGCCTTGAACGGCTGCGGCACGCGGCGCAGGGTGAAGGCGGGGCTCTGTGCGATACCGCGTACGATGGTCTGGATGCGGTACTGGTCCGCCGCCGCCGCAGAGGCGATGGCGCGCACCGTGGGCATGTCGTTGGCCGAAAGGCCGCGCGCCACCGCATAGGTCATCAGCCGTTCGGTGAACGCGCGGGTGAACTCGTCCTTGCGGTCCATGAGAACCTGCTGGAGCCCGGTGAGACCGTCGAATTTGAACCCGTCGGGCATCGTCGCGATCGTGTCGATCGGCTGGCCTGCATCCACTGTGCGCCAGGCGCCGACGGCATCGAAGTTTTCCAGGGAGAAGCCCATCGGGTCCATCTTCACGTGGCAGGCTGCGCACGTCGGGTTGGCGCGGTGCAGTTCGAGTTGCTGGCGCGCGGTGAGCAGGCGGCCGTCGTGGCTGGTCTTGAGCGCGGGCACGTCCGGGGGCGGCGGGGGCGGCGCGGCGGCTAGCATGTTGTCGAGGATCCATTTGCCGCGCTTCACCACGCTGGTGTGGTTGCCGTAGGAGGTAACGGTCAGCACGCTGGCCTGACCCAGCAACCCGCCGCGATGCCATTCGGGACGCAGCGCCACGCGGCGGAACGCGGGGCCGGAGACGCCGGGAATCCCGTAGTGCTCGGCAAGGCGCTGGTTGAGGAAGGTGTAGTCGGCACTGATGAAGTCCAGCACCGGGCGGTCGCCGCGCAGCACGTCGGCGAAGAACATCTCCGTCTCGGTCGCCATCGCCGACTTGAGGCGCACGTCGAACTTCGGGAACACCTCGGTGTCGGGGCGCTGCTGGTCGAGGTTGCGCAAGTAGAGCCATTGCCCGGCGAAGTTCGTCGTCAGCGCCTTCGCGCGCGGATCGGCGAGCATGCGGGCGATCTCGGCGTTCAGTACGGTGGGTTGGCCCAGTTTGCCCTGCTCGGCGAGAGTCAGCAGGCGGTCGTCGGGGATCGAACTCCACAGGAACAGCGACAGGCGCGTCGCCAGTTCGAGGTCGGAGACGCGGTTGACGCTCCCGGGCATCGCGCCTTGCGGATCGCGCTCCACCACGAAGAGGAATTCAGGCGAGACCAGCACGGCTTCCAGCGCCGCCTCGATGCCGTGCTCGAAGTCCGATGCCTTGCGTTCCTCGGCGTAGATGCGCAGCAGCGGGGCGACGTCGAAGCCGCCGACCGGGCGGCGCCAGGCACGGCGCGCGAGGGTGGTGATGATCTTGGTCGCGCAGGCCTCTTCCTCGCTGGCCTTCTTCGGGCGGCAGAGGAACACGGCGCGGCGGCTGGCGGTGTCCGGCACGCCTGCCGCATCGAACGGCCCGGCGACATCGACCTGCAGCACGTCGCGCGGGAAGTTCCGCTGCGAGTACCGCTGGTGCATGCGGTAGCTGGGCACGCTCAGCGTCTTGGCCAGCTTGCCGTCCACCCACACGTCGAGGGGGAGCATCTTCGGCTTGTCGAGGGGCAGTGGCACCTTGTCCGTATCGTTGCGCAGCACCTGCACCGCCTCGGACGGGGCGATGGTGCGGCGGAACGACAGCGCCACGAGGTGCGAGCCCGCCTTCATCGGCACGCGGGCGGTGACTTTGTCCTCGGCCAGACGGTCGGTTTCGTTGTTGGTGTTGGCGTTGAGCCAGGCCGAAACGTCGTACTGGCCGTCGTAACGGGCATAGTAGCGCTGGGCATAGCCGCCGCGCGAGGCCAGCGGCAGCATCGCGTCCGCCCGCTCGTTATACGCCGGAACGCCCGAGTTCTGGACCGACCCGTCCTTGGGCACCTGCCACGTCGTCACCACCTCGCGCCGGGAAGTGAGGCCGGTGGCCATGCGGCCCACCTTGCCCGCCACCGCGACGTAGCGCTCCATCAGCGTGGGCGAGACGGAGAGCACGTCGGCGATGTTGTCGAAGCCGAAGCCGGAGTTGTCGGCAGGCAGTTCGCGGCTGAAATCGACGTCGAGCGCAAGCAGGTCGCGCACCGCATTGGCGTATTCCATGCGGTTGAGGCGGCGCAGCGCCGGGTGGCCGGGGTCGGGATTGGCGGCGAGGTAGCCCGCGCGCGAAGTGTCGAGCCAGTTCACGAAGGCGGCGCGCATCTGCGCCGAGGGCTGGGTCTTGCCGTGGGGCGGCATTTCTCCGGCGGCGACGCGGCGCAGGATTTTCTCCCATTCGTCGGCGTGTTTGCCGGTGCGGATGTCGTTGGCGCGCAGGTCTTCCACCGAGAGGTCGGCGATGTTGTCGATGTCGTTGTGGCAGCGTGAGCAGTATTCGCCCAGCATCGGCTCGACGAAGTTCGCGGCCTGCTGCGGGGTCATCGCGGCGAAGCCGGGCGTCTGGTCCGGCGCGGCGTCCTGAGTTGCGGCGTAGACGGTGGCGGCGGTGACGAGTGCGCTGAGCGCGAGCGTCGTCCTGCCGAGGTTGTGTCGCCCGAGAAGGCTCATCGATGTTTCCGACCCCATGGCCGGGCCCGCGTTTTCGCGGGTTTCCGGCACGCCCTGTCCCGCCGAAACGGGTTCTGTTGGGCGGACGGGTTATCGGTTGGGGGTGTTGCGGTCCAACAGCATTAATCGGACATGGCGTGCGAGAAATTGGAGCGGGGGCGTCCGGGGACACGCGGGGGGGCTTCGACAAGCTCAGCCTGAGCGGGATTGAGATACTGCGCTACCTCCGCTCACCCTGAGCTTGTCGAAGGGTCAGGCTGAGCTTGTCGAAGGGTCAGGCTGAGCTTGTCGAAGCCCCCGCAGCCCAAGCCGACAGCCGTGCCGTTCACGGCCAGCGGTCCCGGATCAAGTCCGGGACGACGGATGATCAGAGCGAACCGATCGCCAGGAAGCGGTCTTCGCGCTGGCGGACCAGCTCAGCGCTCGAACGGCGGCTCAGCGCATCGAGTTCGCGGCCGACCGCATCGGCCAGCGCGCGTGCCGTCGCGGCAGGGTCGCGGTGAGCGCCGCCGGTGGGTTCGGGGACGATGCCGTCGATCACCTTGAGGCCGAGCAGGTCCTGCGCCGTCACCTTCATCGCGGTCGCCGCATCCGCAGCCTTGTCGGGCGTGCGCCACAGGATCGAGGACGCACCTTCGGGCGAGATCACCGAGTAGACAGAGTGTTCCAGCATCAGCACGGTGTTGGCGGCGGCGATCGCGACCGCGCCGCCCGAGCCGCCTTCGCCCACGATCACCGCCACCATCGGCACGCCGAGGGCAAGACAGGCTTCGGTCGAGCGGGCGATGGCTTCGGCCTGGCCGCGTTCCTCGGCCTCGACGCCGGGGAAGGCACCTGCGGTGTCGACCAGCGTGACGACCGGCAGGCCGAACTTGCTGGCCATCTCCATCAGGCGGATCGCCTTGCGGTAGCCTTCGGGCTTGGCCATGCCGAAGTTGTGCTTGATGCGGGTGGTCGTGTCGTGGCCCTTTTCGTGGCCGATGACCATGACCTTGCGGCCGTCCAGCGTCGCCAGGCCGCCGATGATCGCTGCGTCCTCACCGTAGAGGCGGTCACCGCCCAGCGCGACGAAATCGGTGAAGATCAGGCGCAGGTAATCGACGAAGTGCGGGCGCTGCGGGTGGCGCGCCACCTGCGTCTTCTGCCAGGGGGTCAGCTTGGCGTAAGTCGCCTCCAGCATGCCGGAGCTTTTCTTGGCGAGCTTGTCGATCTCGCTCTCGATGTCGAGGTCGCTGCCGTCGGCGGTGGCGCGCAGTTCGGCGATGCGCGCTTCCAGCTCGGCGATCGGCTTTTCAAAATCGAGGAACGAAATCATGTCAGTCTCTCAAATACGCTCGGCTTGGTCTTGAAGCCGGCCATTACCCTACATTCGTCATTGCGAGGGGCGATAGCCCCGCGGCAATCCAGAGCCGCCCAAGCAGCCCTGGATTGCTTCGCTTCGCTCGCAATGACGAGCGAAGGGTTCAGTCGCCGACGCGCTTCGCCAGCCAGTCTTCCAGCCACTTGATCGTGTAGTCGCCCGAGTTGAACTCGGGGTCCTCCAGCAGCGCCTGATGCAGCGGGATCGAGGTCTTCACACCGTCAATCACCATCTCGCCCAGCGCGCGCTTCAGGCGCATGATCGCGCCGTTGCGGCTGCGGCCGGAGACGATCAGCTTGCCGATCATCGAATCGTAGTACGGCGGGATGCGATAGCCGGCGTAGAGCCCGGAATCGACGCGCACGTTCATGCCGCCTGCCGCGTGGTAGCCCGTGACCTGACCCGGCGAGGGTGTGAAGTTCCACGGGTCTTCCGCGTTGATGCGGCACTCGATGGCGTGGCCCTTGAACTCGATCTCGTGTTGCTTGAACGACAGCGGCTGGCCGTCGGCGATGCGGATCTGTTCGCGCACCAGATCGACGCCGGTGATGGCCTCGGTCACCGGATGCTCCACCTGCAGGCGGGTGTTCATCTCGATGAAGTAGAACTCGCCGTTTTCCCAGAGGAACTCGATCGTACCCGCGCCGCGATAGGCCATGTCGGCCATCGCCTTCGAGACGATGCCGCCCATGCGGTCGCGCTCTTCCGGCGTGATGACGGGCGAGGGGGCCTCTTCGAGCACCTTCTGGTGGCGGCGCTGCAGCGAGCAGTCGCGCTCGCCGAGGTGCACCGCTTCGCCGTTGCCGTCGCCGAACACCTGGAATTCGATGTGACGCGGGTTGCCGAGGTACTTTTCCATGTAGACCGTGGCGTCGCCGAAGGCCGCCTTGGCCTCCGAACGGGCCTGGCCCATCTGGCTTTCCAGTTCCTCAGGGCTGTTCACGACCTTCATGCCGCGACCACCACCGCCCGAAGCGGCCTTGATGATGACCGGGTAGCCGATCGTCTCGGCCAGCGCGCGCGCCTCGTCGAAGTCCTCGATCGCGCCGTCCGAACCGGGGACCAGCGGCAGGCCGAGGGCACCGGCGGTGCGCTTGGCCTCGACCTTGTCGCCCATCGTGCGGATGTGCTCGGGCTTGGGGCCGACCCACTTCAGGCCGTGCGCCTCGACGATCTCGGCGAAGCGGGCGTTCTCGGAGAGGAAGCCGTAGCCGGGATGCACCGCGTCGGCCTGCGTGATCTCGGCGGCCGAGATGATGGCGGCAACGTTGAGGTAGCTGTCCTTCGCGGCGGGCGGACCGATGCAGACCGCGTGGTCTGCCAGGCGCACGTGCATCGCGTCGGCGTCGGCGGTCGAGTGGACCGCGACGGTCTCGATGCCCATCTCGTGCGCAGCACGGTGGATGCGCAGCGCGATTTCGCCGCGGTTGGCAATCAGGAGGCGCTTGATGGCCATGTCAGTCCCGCTCTCAGCCGATCACGACGAGCGGCTGGTCGTATTCGACCGGCTGCTGGTTGTCGACGAGGATCGCGGTGACGGTGCCCGCCTTGGGCGCGACGATCTGGTTCATGACCTTCATGGCCTCGACGATGAGGAGCACGTCGCCCTGCTTCACGGTCTTGCCGACCGAGATGAAGTCGGGCGCGCCCGGCTCTGCGGCAAGGTAGACGGTGCCGACCATCGGCGACTTCACGGCATCGACCGGCGCGGCGGCAGCGACGGGCGCGGCCTCTGCGGCGGCGGCAACCGGCGCGGCGGCAGCGGCAGGCGCCGGAGCATAGCCCATCGGCGGCAGGCTGGCGGCCATCTGCTGGACCATCTGGCGCGAGACGCGGATCTTGCGATCGCCGTCCTCGACCTCGATCTCGGTCAGGCCGGTGTCGGCCAGCAGCTCTGCGAGCTCGCGTACCAGGGCGCTATCGATATTCACGCGACTTCCTTTCGTGCAAGATAACCGAGCAGCGTTGCCAGTGTGTCTTTCAGGTCCTTGCGGTGGACCACCATGTCGACCATGCCGTGGGCATGGAGGTACTCGGCGCGCTGGAAGCCGTCGGGGAGTTTTTCTCGGATCGTGTCCTGGATCACGCGCTGGCCGGCAAAGCCGATGAGCGCGCCGGGTTCCGCGATCTGCACATCGCCGAGCATGGCGTAGCTGGCGGTGACGCCGCCGGTGGTGGGATCGGTCAGGACGACGATATAGGGCAGGCCCGCTGCGGCAAGGCGGCGGGTGGCCACGGTGGTCTTGGGCATCTGCATGAGGGACAGGATGCCCTCCTGCATGCGCGCACCGCCCGCTGCGGTGACGATGACGTAGGCGCAGTTCTCGGCGATCGCCTTCTCGGCACCGGCCACGAAAGCCTCGCCCACGGCCATGCCCATCGAGCCGCCCATGAACTTGAAGTCCTGCACACCCAGCACGGCCTTGGCGCCGTTGACGGCACCGAAGGCGTTGGTCAGCGCATCGGGGTAGGGGTTGGCGGCGCGGGCGGCCTTGAGGCGGTCGGGATACTTCTTGGTATCGCGGAAATTCAGCGGGTTCTCGGGAACCTTGGGGGTCGGCAGGACGGTATAGCCGGTGTCCAGCAGCAGGTCGAAGCGGGCCTTGGCGCCGATGCGGCCATGGTGCTCGCACTTCGGGCAGACCGAAAGATTGGCCTCAAATTCCTTGATGAAGAGCATCTCGCCGCAGCTGGCGCACTTCATCCAGAGTTCGTCGGGCGTATCGCGCTTGGCGAGGCTCGATATGGAATTTCGGACTTTGTCGAGCCAACTCATTCGATTTCGTACCAATCCTGCGGAAAAAGGGCCTTCGAGACTGGCCTTCTTCCCCCCTGTGTTGCGGCGCGTCTCGTGCGCGTACGGCGGCGACCCGGGAAACGCGCCGGAGCCGTACGAGGCGCGCCCATTAGAGGAATCCGCGTGATGGTCGCAAGCCAATTCGCCCCAGCCTGTGGGCAACTGCGCGGCGCGGGCATCGCCGGGGCGTAGCGGGGTGGCGATATGACAGCGCAGATTGGATACGAAAACCGGGCGTTATCGGCGTTGATGCCACTCCCGCCCTGCAATCGTATTCATACGCTTTCCCTAAGCGGAAAGGAGCGGTTTTCGTCATCCCGGACTTGATCCTGGACCGTGGGCGGTCTTTAGATGGGGGCCATCGACGGCGCTCTGGCGCAAAGCCGCGCATAAATGCCGCTCTACGCCGGGATGACGAGGAACTGCGATTGACCACCCCCGGCTCCATTCCCGTCGCTGCCCATCGCAACGCCTATGATGGCGAGCCGGGCGAGCCTTTCGAGCTTTCCGTCCCCATCGAGGCGCCCGTCGCGATCGAGACCAACGGCGTGGCTTATGCCGTGATGATGGCGACTCCGCTGGCGCTGGAGGACTTCGTCACCGGCTTCCTGATGGCCGAGGGGCTGGCAGAGGCGCACGAAGTCGGCGAAGTTGCGGTCCATCGAACCGAGGATGCGCAGTGGGGCACGGGCTACGTCGCGCGTGTCAACCTGCCGGTCGAGCGCCTTGGCCCGATCCTGGAGCGCGCCCGGCGGCGGGTGGGCGACAGTTCCTGCGGAATCTGCGGGATCGAGGGCGTGGAAGCGGCGTTGCGCCCGCTGCCGCCGGTGCCTCGGGCATCGCAGGCGAGTCCGCAGGCGATCCACAGGGCGCTTGGCGCGCTGGCGGCAGGGCAGGAACTCGGCCGCCAAACCCGCGCCACCCATGCCGCCGCGTTCTGCGACGAGGAAGGGCGGCTCGTCGCGCTGCGCGAGGATGTCGGGCGGCATAACGCGCTCGACAAGCTGGTCGGCGCGCTGGCGCGGGCCAATGGCGGACAGGGCGTCGATCTGTCGCTGGGGTTCATCGTCATGACCTCGCGCTGTTCCTACGAACTGGTCGAGAAGACCGTGCGCGCCGGGTGCCCGCTGCTGGTGACGATCTCGGCACCGAGCGACCTCGCGGTGCGCCGCGCACTGGCGGCGGGGCTCAGGCTGGCGGTGGTGGCGCGCGGGGATTCCATGCTCATGGTCGATCCCGGTCAGCGGTTCGTCGAAGGCGAGGGGCCGGTTATCCTTGCAGACGGGGCGGAGCGAACATAGGTTCGCGGACAACCGGGTTTTTCACGAGGATTACTGCATGGCCACGGCCACCGAAACTGCTGGCGAACTCAAGCTGACCCCGCCCGACCCCGTGCCGGTGGTCCAGCCCGAGCGGGCCGCCGGCCTCGTCCCCGTAGGCGACGAGGCGAAGAGCAAGCTGCAGGTGCGCGTCGCCGAGTTCGTCGACGATCTCGTCGCGCAGGATGCCGCCTCGCCCGAATTCGGCCGCCGGGTGGACCAGCTGACCAGCATGGGCCGCAAGGAGATCGCCGAGGCTTCGGGCCATTCCAACCGCTTCCTCGACCGCCCGGTGCGGGCGATGGACAAGGATGCGGGCGTGGGCGCGGACCTTGCCGAACTGCGCCGCACGGTGGAAGACCTCGACCCCAGCCGCAAGGGCAACCTCATGGCGCCGCGCAAGCTGTTCGGGGTGATTCCGTTCGGCTCCAAGCTGCGCAACTATTTCGACGGCTATACCAGCGCACAGGGGCACATCAGCGCGATCCTCGCACGGCTTCAGGGCGGCAAGGACGAGCTGCTGATGGACAATGCCGCCATCGACGTGGAGCGGCAGAACCTCTGGGCCGCGATGGGCAAGCTGGAGCAGATGATCTACATGTCCCGCGCGCTCGACCAGGCGCTGGAGGACAAGGCCAACGACCTCGACCACACCGATCCCGCCAAGGCCAAGGCGGTGCGGGAGAGCGCGCTGTTCTACGTGCGCCAGCGCACGCAGGATTTGCTGACGCAGATGGCGGTGTCGGTGCAGGGCTACCTCGCGCTCGATCTGGTCAAGAAAAACAACGTCGAGCTGGTGAAGGGCGTTGATCGCGCCTCGACCACCACGGTCGGCGCGCTGCGCACGGCGGTGACGGTGGCGCAGGCGATGGCGAACCAGAAGCTGGTGCTCGAACAGATCACCGCGCTCAACACGACGACCGCCAACATCATCGACGCCACCGGCCAGATGCTCAAGGACAACACCGCGCGCATCCACGAGCAGGCTGCGAACTCGACGATCCCGCTGGAGACGCTGAGCCGCGCGTTCCAGAACATCTACGACACGATGGATTCGATCGACACCTTCAAGGTCAAGGCGCTCGATTCGATGAAGCAGACGATCACCTCGCTCGAAGGGGAGATCGGCAAGTCCAAGGCCTACGTCGCCCGCGCACAGGGCCAGTCCGAGGGGCTGGCAGTAAGCGACGGGACCGGCGCGAAGTCGCTGCTGGAGGCGCTGGACTAAGCGACGATGGCCCAGGTTCCAGCCAAGAGCGCACAGCGCGTATCGCAGGACATCGTGCGGGCAGCCCGGCGACAGCGGGCCGCACGCATCTACAACGCGCGCAAGGAGCATTGGCGCTTTCGCATGCGCCGGTTGCGCCGGGCATTCCTGGCGATGGCGGGCATCTACATTGCGGGTCTGGTCGCAGCGCTGGTGTTGGGCGGGGTTTCGTTCACCGCCAGCCTGCTCACTTTCCTGTTGGGGCTGGCGGTCTTCACGGTGCTCTCGATCTTTCCTGCGACCCCGCGCACGCACATCGAGGATCTGAACGCCGCCAGCCTTCCCGAACTCGCAGGATCGACCGAACTGTGGCTGGAAGGCAAGCGAAAGGCCCTGCCCAACGCTGCCGTCGATGCGGTGGACATGATCGGGGTGCGCCTCGAACAGCTTGCGCCGCAATTGGCGGTTCTCGACGAGCGCGGCCCCGCCGCGCGTGAGGTCCGCAAGCTGTTGACGGAGCATCTGCCCGAGATGGTGAACAGCTACACCCGCATTCCGGCGCAGTTGCGTGGCCGTGCGGGCGCGGGCGGCACGTCTCCCTCCGAGCAGCTGGTCGACGGCCTTTGCGTCATCGCCGACCAGATCGAAGCGATGAGCGAGGATTTGTCGCAGGGCGACGTCGATGCACTGGCGACGCGCGGGCGTTTTCTCGAAGTGAAGTACCTCGACGGGGAGTGAGCGTGGCGGAGTGATCGCCCCGGCGGCGCGCTTGCTCTCCATGGGCAGGGCATGGCCATGCTATCGCTGCCGGATGCACAAGATCCTGCTGTTCATGAGGCGGCGTCCTGACATTTCGGTCGAGGCTTTCCGCGACTATTACGAGACGCACCATGCGCCGCTGGCCGCGAAGTATTCTCGCGGAGTGACGCGATATATCCGCCGCTACGTCGATCCTCAGCCACATCCGGAGACCGGAACGTACATCGATGGCCCCGACGTCATCACGGAGCTGTGGTTCGCGGACGAAAAGGTCTACCGCGCAACGCTGGCCTACATCACTACCAGTTTGATGCCGGATGACATCATCGAGGACGAGAACAACCTGTTCGACCGGACATCCTTCCGCATTGCGACCGTAACGGAGCGGGAGACGGATTTCGGGTGAGGGCGCGTGGCCGGCCGCACCGCTGCCGGCCTGATGCTACCACCGCACGCCTTGTTCCTTCGGCTTCCACGTGATCGGCCGCTCGTAGGAGGGATCTTCCCGGCTCCACTGGTGCTTCAGGAAGCCCTTCACCGCGTCCGAGAATACCCAGCTTGGGTCGGCATCGGCAGTCATCTCGATGGTACAGCGGCGCACCATGATGCGCCATTCACCGCCGCGTTTCTCCAGCCTGTCGAGATAGCGCCCGAAAGCGATCGAGGTCTTCTGCGAATCCTTCCAGAACAGCCCTCCGACTACGTAGCTCTCGCAATTGGCGGTATCGCCGTCGATGTCGCATATGTGGTTGGTGATGTTATGACTGGTCGCCTGGAAGCCCCAGCGATGGCCTGCGTTGGCCCGTTCCGGGTAATCAGGGGCGAAAGTTACCACCGCCCCATGCTCGTCGACACCGTCCTCCCACCAGCAGGAGGCGATCTGCTCGACATCCTGCCGGTCGCGCGCCCGGCATTCCCGGATGATGCAGTCGAGGATGTCCTGCCGGTCCTTCAGATACGTGACGGTCGCGGCAAGGTCGCTCGCGATTTCACTCATTGGCCGCTGCCCTTCGTGTTGAGCAGGCCGATGATCCCGCCATCGACACGAATATCGACGCCACTGACGTAGGAGGCCGCCGGAGAGCACAGGAATTCCGCGACCGAGGCGATCTCGTCGCCCTGGCCCATTCGCCCCTGCGGCACGATGTCGATCATCTTTCGCAGCTGCTCGTTGGCCTCTGCCTCCGCATTGCCCATGGGGGTCGCGATGAAGCCGGGTGCGATCGAGGCGATGCGCAGGCCCCTTGCACCGAAGGCCGGGGCGTCGCGTTCGACTATGCCGATCACCGCGCGTTTGGAAATCGCATAGGCCATGCCCGGATGATCCATGTAGCCGGCGATGCCGTCGCGTTTGCCGGTGGTGACGAATTCCCGGATCGCGGCAAGCAGTGCTGGATCGCCCAGCATGTATGCCGAGACCGAAGAGATCAGGACCGCGCATCCCCCTTCGGCGAAGTGGGGCAGCAGGCCTGCCACCAGCCTTTCGGTGGCGTCGTAGTTCACCGAGAAGATGCGTGACCCGTCGCTCATCGTCGGCGAGAGCCCGGCGGTATGGACCAGCGCCGAGATCGGCGCGCCGCCCAGCGTGGCGACGATCTGCGCGGGAAAGTCCTCGGCCGCGATGTCGGCGGCGAGGACGTCCACTTTCCCGGCGGCGGGGCGCAGTTCCTCGGCCAGCGCCTCCAGCCTCACGGGGTCGAGGTCGCACAGCAGGAGCGGGCGGCCCTGCGCGGCGAAGCGCTGCGCAGCGGGACGGCCCATGCCGCCTGCGGCTCCGGTGATGACGACGGTTCCGGTGGTCATGCTCTCTCCCTTCGTGTCCCGGCGCGCGGGTTCGGCAAGCTCAACCTGAGCGGGATCGGAAGTGCTCCATCAAATCCGCCCGGCCAGAGCGTCTCGAAGCCCTCACCCGACCGCACGTACCTAAAGACACCCGCCGCGCCCGGATCAAGTCCGCGGCGAGGTCATCGCCCCCGCGTCAGATGAGGTCGAAGCGCGTCGTTCCCACTTTGACGCCGGGCACCCCAGAGCGCCCGCGCTGCAGGGTGGACGTGCCTGAGAGCGGTCGCCCGGTCCTCAGGCACTCGCCGGCGTCGGCAGGGACAAGGGTGATGTAGACGTCGCGGCCGTCCGCGCCGCCGAAACGCACTTGCGTCGTCGCGCCGGCCGGGGTGGGCACCGGCTCGCGTTCCTCGCCCGAGGGGGATATGCGCCGGATGATGCCGGCTGAATAGACGCCGGGAATCCAGACGGTGTCCTCGATGTCGAGGGCCAGTCCGTCGCAGTCGTTGCGGTCGAGCAGGACGCGGCGGTTGGCGAGGCGCAGGTCTGGCGTCACGTCCCACGCCAATCCCTGCCCGAAAGTCTCGGAGCAATAGAATTGCGCCAATTTGGGGTTGTGCGCGATGCCGTTGGTGAACTGTAGTCCGTCCGCGAGCAATTCCGTGTGGCCTTCGCGCGTCAGCCGCCAGAGTTGCGTGGTGCGCGCCGGCCTTGCGGCGATGACGCTCTCGATGTCGAGCGTGCCGAAGAACATGCCGCCCTCGCCATCGGGCCACATCTCGTTGATGCCGTTGACCGGAACTCCGCCGAGCGTGTCGATCAGCCAGCCCGAACGGCCTGTGGCGGGATCGTTCCAGCGCACGCCGCCCTGTCCGCTCGACAGCACTGCGCCGTCCGCGTTGACGAGGATGCCACCGGTCCACAGGCGATCCGGGTCGAGCACAGCGACCTTGCCGCCATCGGGCGTCACGCCGTGGATGCCGCCGCCCACCACGTCGCTGTACCAGATCACGTCGCGCTCGTGATCGACGGCGAGCCCTTCGAGATAAACCCCTTGCGCCAGCGCGGCGAATTCCCCCGTCAAAAGCTGGGCCATCGGCTGTCTCTCCCCCGACCGCGCATCTCTTGTGCGCCACGAGATGCTACCAGCCTTGCGCTGGCCGACGAGCCGGGAGGGTAACGCCGGGGCGGTATCGGAAGGCCGGAACCCTGCGCGCAGGTGGGAAATGAGATACACGCTCGCTCATAACCTCTTGCATCCGATGCACTCCGGGCGTTCAATCCAGGGCAACGACGAGACTTGCAACGACAGACTGGGAGAGACCGGGATGCAGATGACGGGCGAGCAGCGGATCGCCGCACCCCGGCGCCAGGTGTGGGAGGCGCTCAACGATCCGGCCGTGCTGGCCCAGTGCATTCCGGGCTGCCAGAGCCTTGAACGGGACGGCGAGAGCGGCTTCCTCGCCGTGGCTGAAGTGAAGATCGGCCCCATAGGCGCGCGGTTCAAGGGCAACGTGACGCTGTCCGACCTCGACGCGCCCAATGGCTATACGATCACCGGATCGGGCAATGGCGGCATCGCGGGCTCGGCCAGGGGAGGGGCCAAAGTCCGGCTCTCCGACATGGAGGGCGGCGGCACGCTGGTTGCTTACGACGTGGAGGCCGAAGTCGGCGGGCGCATGGCGCAGCTCGGCGGGCCAATCCTCGATGCGACGGCGAAGAGCCTCGCGGGCAAGTTCTTCGGCCGGTTCGGTGAGGTGGTAGGCGCAGGGGCACCGGTTTCGGCGGCACGAGATGCCGCTGCGCCGCCGGAGGTCGCCGTGGGGGCGATCCCGGCGGTTTCGCATGAGCGCGGCACCGACGCATCGGGCGCATTGTGGGGCTGGGTGGTCGCGATCGTGCTGGCGCTGGTCGCCGGATACATGCTGGCGGCCACGGGATCGGCAACGATGGTAGTCGTGGCGGTCCTGCTGGTAATGACGGCCGCCGCGGCCTATGAAGCCGGGCGCCGGGGGTGGGGCTCATGAAGCCCGCGCCGTTCGACTACGTTCGCCCTTCCAGCGTAGAGGAAGCTTGCCGCGTGCTCGCCGAGGCGGGCGGCGGGGCTACGGTGATCGCGGGCGGGCAGACGCTGATGCCGCTGCTGGCTCTGCGCATGAGCCAGCCGTTCGTGCTCGTGGACATCAACGGTATCGCCGCGCTGAAAGGCGTGACGCGGGTGGAGGGCGGCATCCGGGTCGCCCCGGCGACGCGGCAGGCCGACGCCTTGCGCGACGCGACGCTGGCGCGCCATCTTCCGGTCTTCGTCACCGCGCTCGGCCATGTCGGGCATTACCAGACGCGCAATCGCGGAACGGTGGGGGGCTCGATCGCACTTGGGGAGCCGGCGGCCGAAATGCCCGCGACGGCGGTGGCGCTGGGCGCGCGGGTCGAGATCGCCTCGGTGCGCGGCACCCGCACGGTCCCGGCGGACGAATTCTACCTCGGCCCCTACATGACCGTGCTGGAGCCGGACGAACTGGTGACCGGCGTGGTTTATCCCGACTGGCCGGACGGGCATCTGGTGCTGTTCCGCGAAGTGGCGCAGCGGCCGGGGGACTTCGCGCTCGTCGGCCTCGTCGGGGCGCTGGTGCTGGAAGGTGGTACGGTCTCGCGCGCCGGGATCGGCTGGTTCGGCATGGGGCCGACGCCGATCCGGGCGAGGCAGGTGGAAGCGGCGCTGGTGGGGACCGCGCTCGACCGGATCGACCCGCAAACGATGGCGCGCCTCGCCATCGCCGATACCGCGCCGTTCGACGACCATCACGCCAGCGCCGAATATCGCCGCACGGTCGGTGCACGCATCTTCGCGCGGGCACTTGCCGAAACGCTGGACCTCAGGAGCGCCGCATGAGCGAGCATTGCATCGACCTCACCGTCAACGGCCACCGCCACTCCGCCCGCGTCGAGGCGCGCACCGGCCTTGGCGAATTCCTGCGCGATACGCTCGGCTATACCGGCACGCACCTCGCCTGCGAGCATGGGGTCTGCGGGGCCTGCACGGTTCTGGTGGACGGCGTGGCCATGCGATCGTGCCTGATGCTGGCGGTGCAGGCGGACGGAGCGGAGCTTACCACCGTCGAGGGCCTCGCCGCGCCGGACGGCACGCTGCATCCGGTGCAACAGGCGCTGAAGGACAATTTCGGCCTGCAATGCGGCTTCTGCACGCCGGGCGTGGCGATGACACTGGCGGCCGTCACGCGCGATCATGAGGGGCCGGGACTGGAGGAAGCGCTGACCAAAGCCATGTCCGGGCACTTGTGTCGCTGCACCGGCTATCAGGGCATTCGCCGTGCGATCCGCCAGCTTGCGGGGGCATCGGCATGAACATCGAGGCGAAAATGGATGTGGGGCGCATCGGCGCCGCGCGCTACGTCGGCACGCGCCAGCCGCGCAAGGAGGACGGGCGGCTGCTCACCGGGCGCGGCCAGTTCACCGACGACGTGCGGGTGCCGGGGATGCTCCACGTCGCCTATGTGCGCTCGGCGGTGGCGCGGGGGCGGATCGCCTCGATCGATCTCGACGCCGCGCGCGAGATGCCGGGCGTCCACGCGATCTTCACGCAGGCGGACCTCGCCGCCGTGCCGGTGACCTTCCAGACCTTCTTCTTCACCCCGGTCGAGGCGCCGGTGACCCTGCTTGCCGACGGGCGCGTCGCCTGCGTCGGCGATCCGATCGCGATGGTCGTCGCCGACAGCCGGGCGCTGGCAGAAGATGCCGCCTCGCTGGTAGAGGTGACGATCGAGGAGGAAGCGCCGGTCGTCACCATCGCGGATGCGCAGACCGGCCCGCTCGTCCATCCCGGCCGTGACGACAACATCGCCGCCGAGATGGGCGATGAGGACACGCGGCTGGCGATCCAGCCATTGCTCGACGCCTCGGCCCATGTCGTCACCACCCGCGTGCGCCACCAGCGTATCGCCCAGTCGCCGATGGAGGCGCGCGCCTGCCTCGCCTCTCCCGAGGGCGCGAACGAGATGACGGTCTGGCTCGGCTGCCAGAGCCCGCACCTTGCGGCCCGCTGGATCGCGCTGGTGCTGGGGATGCCGACCGAGGCGATCCGCGTCATTGCGAAGGACGTGGGCGGCGGCTTCGGCCTCAAGAACATCCCCTGGAAGGAGGAAATGGCGGTCATCGCGGCGGCAAAGCTGATGCGCCGCCCTCTCAAATGGATCGAGGATCGCTTCGAGGCGCTGACCGCGTCCAGCCATGCGCGCGATCAGGACGTGACGCTCAGCGTCGGCTTCAACGCTGACGCCCGCCTGACCGCCGCGTGGTGCGACTATGCCTGCAACAACGGTGCCTGGCCCATGGGCGAGGACGCCAACATCGCTGTCCACATGTTCATGTGGCCTTGCTACAAGCTGCCCGCCTACGGCTTCGTCACGCGCGGGTGGTACACCAATACCATGGGGCTGGGCGCCTATCGCGGGCCATGGGCGATGGAGTCGCTGGTGCGCGAGACGCTGCTGGACAAGGCGGCGCGGCGCATCGGCGTCGATCCGGTGGAGCTGCGCCGCCGCAACCTCGTCTACCTTTCCGATCAGCCGCGCACCTCGACGCTGGGCGTTCCGGTGGAGGACATCACGCCGGGCGAATGCCTCGAAAAGTTGGTCGCCAACGTGGATTTCCCCGCGTTCCGGCGCGAGCAGGCGGAGGCGCGCAAGGAGGGGCGCTACCTCGGCATCGGCGTCGCGACCTATATCGAGCCCACGGGCGCGGCTGGATCGATGGCGCCGATGACGGGCGAGACGGTCCACTTGCGCATCGAGCCGACCGGCAAGGTCGTCGCCATGCTCTCCACCCATTCGCAAGGCCACGGCACCGCGACGACGATGGCGCAGGTCATCGCCGAACAGCTGGGCGTGCCTTACGAGGACGTCGCGGTCTACGAAGGCGACAGCGCCATCGGTGCCTTCTCCCCGGGCGCGGCGGGGAGCCGACAGGGTGTCATCGCGGGCGGCGCCACGTGGAAGGCGGCGCAACTGCTGGCAGAGAAGGTCAAGGTCGTCGCCGCGCACTTGTCCAACGCCAGCGTCGAGACGATCACCATCGACGGGGGCATGGTCCACGTCGCCGGGGCGCCCGAGATGTCCCGCCCGCTGCGCGAAATCGCCGAGATCGCCTATGGCGAACCCGGCCGTCTGCCGCCCGGCCTCGCCACCGGGCTGGAGGCGCAGTACCGCTACCAGCCGCCGCCGATGACCATGACCAGCGCCGCGCACTGCTGCATGGTCGAGGTCGATGCCGAGACCGGCTTTGTCAGGATCCTGCGCTGGATCAGTTCGGAGGACTGCGGCACCGTCATCAATCCCGGCGTGGTCGAGGGGCAGATCGCGGGCGGGCTGGCTCAGGCGATTGGGCAGGTGCTGCTGGAGGACATGCCCTACGACGCGCGCGGCAATCCGCTGGCGGCGACGTTCAAGGACTACATGCTGCCGACGATCTTCGACGTGCCGGACTTCGAGTACCTCCACGCCAGCACGCCGTCGCAGACCATCGGCGGCATGCGCGGGGTGGGCGAGGGCGGCTGCATCATCGGCCCGCCGACTTTGGTGAACGCCATCGCCGATGCGCTCAGCCCGTTCGGTGAGATCGACGAACTCGTGCTGCCGCTGACGCCCGCGCGGATACTCGACGTGATCGAGCAGCGCGACGTCTCGGGCACGCGGGCGCCGGAGGTCGTGCCCGTGGCCGAGGTGACCGCGCCGGTCGAGGCCGCGCCCTTGGCTCAGGTTTCCGGGATCGACGGCGACTGGAACATGGTGCTCAAGACGCCGATGGGGCCGCAGGCGATGGTGGCGCACTTCGATTGCGATGGCGACGCGGTCTCCGGCTGGCTCGAAGCGCCGGAGGGCAGGCAGGCCTTTGCGGGCGGGGTGCTGTCGGGCAATCAGCTGAAGTTCGAGATGAAAGTCGAGAAGCCGATGAAGATCACCCTGAAATACGACCTGACGTTCGATGGGCAGACGGTTTCGGGGAAGTGCAAAATGGGCATGTTCGGCTCGGCCAAAGTGACGGGTGAGCGTGGCTAGGAAAGGTCCACCCCCGGCCCCTCCCGCAAGCGGGAGGGGAGCAGGACGTGATTGCCCTCCCGCAAGCGGGAGGGCCGCGAGACCTGGCGATTTATCGCCTGGTCGCAGCGGGGTGGGCCTGCCTCACTTCACCTTGTACCCCGCGTAGACCGGAGGTGCGGCGCCGGTGCCGTCACGCGAAGACGGCGGAAACCGGTCCGCGATATCCGTGATCCCATACTCCCGCCCAAGCTCCGCGCCGATCACGGTGCGCCCGTTGTGCCGCATCATCTCAGGGTCATTCCAGAGCGCCCAGGCGAGGTGCCCGGTATAGCCCGCCGACTCCAGCGTGCCCTCCAGATGCGCGAACCGCTCCGGCATCTGCTCCATCATCTGCATCAGCCGCTCGGTGGTGAGCGAGCCCATCCACACCGACACCGCCGCCACGTTCGCCCCGGCATCGGCGAAGTCCACGCCCATGTCGAAGGCCATCTTGTCCAGCCCCGCCTTGTGGGCCCCGTAGGCCGGGCCGAAGCAGTAGTGCATGGACCCCGGCGAGGAGGTGAACAGCACCAGTCCCTTGTCCTGCGCGGCCATATGCCGCGCCGCATGCCATGTGGTGACGAAGCCGCTGCGCACGCCGATCGTGATCATGTTGCCGATCTCGACCGGCTTCTCCCAGAACTGGCCGGGGGCGGAGAGACTGTCGAGCACCGCGCAGGCATTGTTGACGAGGATGTCGATGCGCCCCTGTTCGGCGATGACCTGCTCGATCAGGGCTGCGACTTGCGCATCGTCTCCGCTGTCGCAGGCGACGGCGATGCCCCTGCCGCCCGCCTCGGTCACCTCGCGCGCGGTGGCGTGGATGGTGCCGGGCATGGAGGCGTCGCCCTCTTTCTGCGAGCGCCCGGTGACGTAGACCGTGCAGCCGTGCGAGCCGAGCGCCACGGCAATGCCGCGCCCGGCGCCGCGACTGGCGCCGGTGACGATGGCGGTCACGGGGGCGATGGGAGGCAGGACGGATGATTTACTCGCCATTGTTTCTCTCTCCTCCCGCTTCCCATCCTTGCGTCATTGCGAGCGTAGCGAAGCAATCCAGGGCAGTCTTGCGCCGCCCTGGATTGCTTCGCTACGCTCGCAATGACGAAGCAAGATGTCAGCCTATGTGGTCTGCTTGGCCGGTCAACGCGCGCTCACCGATCACCGCCGCAGCGATCAACTGCTGGCGTCCTTCACCGTCTCCATCGCCACGAACGTGGACGTGCTGGCGACATGCGGCAGGCTGGAAATCTTTTCCCCCAGCACCACCCGGTAGCGGCGGATGTCGGCCGTGCGCACCTTGAGCAGGTAGTCGAAGCTGCTGGCGATCATGTGGCATTCCTCCACTTCGGGAATGCGGCGCACGGCGCGGTTGA